>OFRZ01001826.1_pt1 | contig 11949 bp, 7 predicted proteins | sample 1543181 | NCBI WGS metagenome assembly OFRZ01 (sample SAMN04209245, study PRJEB22552) | human gut metagenome | biome: gut; material: feces | host: Homo sapiens | place: USA: Oklahoma | reverse complement strand
CACTGTTCAGGTATATTCTTCCTCCTTTTTTCGCTTCTATGTCTCCCAGTCTGTATGTCCCTCCTGTCAGGCTCACGGCTCCTTTGTCCGCTATGATCTTCCCTTTGTTGATGGTGTTGTTCCTTATGTTGATGTGTCCTTCTTTTTCTGCTTTGATGACGGTTCCTTCGTTGATGGTGACTTTGTTGGCTGTGATGAGGGCGTTTTTACCCGAGGCTGTCATGCTCCCTCCGAAGACGCCTCCGTCGTAGAAGAAGGCTTTTGCGTTTTCTTTCACGAGCAGTTCGGTTTCAGGGGCTTTGTTTTTCATCAGGTTGATTTTTCCTCCTGATTCCCCTATGATCCGGCTTCCCCGGGTGATGTCTGTTTTCTGTATCCGCAGGAGGCTGGTTTCTCCTGACGGGGTTTTCTCTTTGACCAGGATGGTTCCTCCTATGGTTCCTCCTCCATCGATGGTGGCAATGGATCCTCCTTCTACGGTGATTCCTTTGGCACCGGTAAAGGTCCCCTTGGTTCCCAGTTTGCTCCCCCCGCTGACGGTTACTTCTCCTGAGGCTGTCACGGACGCACCGGCGGTTGTCCACAGGTTTGCCCCATTGGTTAATTTGATGGTCTTCACTTTGGTCATGCTTGTCTTTTTCTTTTCATCAGGGATGATTAGGAGTTTTGACGGCACGTTTCCGGGTTTCCCGCTGATATTCACTCTTTCCGCTGTCAGGTTCTTGGATGCATATACTGTCCCTCCTCCTGTGATGTCTATATTCCCTGTTGTCGTATCGGCATGCGCGTTCAGTCTTCCTCCTGCAATGTTTATGTTTCCTCCGCTCGTATCCACTGATCCGCCTTGCATGGTCACGGTATGTTTCCCCGTCTCGATGGCGGTTTTATTTCCTCCGCTGTTTTTAAGTACCAGCCTGACGCCTTCTGCTTTGATGGTGATGTCTTTTTCTGCTGCTATGGGTTTTTCTGCCGTGATGGTTGAAGGAATAATTGTGAAGGTATAAATGCCGTCCGCCAAAACGCCTGCATATTTATAGTACCCGTCTTTACTCTCATCTCCGGTAATCCCATATGTATAGTTTGGAATGATATACCCCTGCCCCGGATTTCCTGTTCCTGTAGTTGCTGTAGAATAAAAAATATTCTCCTCAGATTCTTTTATGCCATCCTCATACTTTTTTGTTATTTTTACTTTTCCTGATAAGTTGGCTCCGGCATTATTTCCATACCAAAGTCTGCCAGCCATCTGCTGCAGCAAGCCGAGCCTCATCCCTTCTTTATTCGCCTGGTTATTCTTCACTTCTGCCGGTGCGAAATTATCTGTTTCCAAAGTAACCACGCTCCCTGCATCTGCGTTAGAGATACTTACCCTTCCCCCTGCAATGGAGTAAACATGGGCAAACTGGACCGCCGCATTTCCACTGTATCGGTTTATGGATATATCGCCTTCCGAACTGGTAACATTAGCTCTACTTCCTGAAAAGGATTTTATTATACTTGCGCCCGTGTTATGCCATGTAGAATTATTTATAGACAGATCCAGATTGGAAGCTGTACTATTTCCTGACCAATCCGCTTCTTTATCCATTGATAATACGATAGTCCCTGCCCCTGAAATATTCCCGACCAGCTTACTGTCCTTGCCTTTCAGGTTCAGTTTGGTTATTCCTCCTGCGTTCGTGGAGATATTCCCTTTTATCGACAATGCAGTAACCATACCAGCCGCATTCAGATCAAGTATTCCATTTTTAATGTCAATATTTCCATTTATCCTTCCTTTTTCAAAAGAGACTGTCCCACCATTATTAACTTGTATTGCCTTATCGGATGATTCAATATCTACATTCCCCGTTAAAGTAAGCTTTCCTGATACGTCCAGCCCATCGTTTCCTTTTATCTTAAGCTCTTTTGTTTTTATATCAGCAACTTTCCCTGAAGTGACCCGGATTGCCGTACTGCTGCCTTCCAGTACAAGTTCTTTCCCCGATGCATCTATTATTACATTTTTATCGGTACGAACAGCCGGCGCATCATCAACGGAGACCGTTGATTTTTCCTTAACAAAGTGATAGACATTATCGTTTTTCAGGACACCGGAGCTTACATATTCCCCATTCGTATTTTTATCACCCGTAATCGTCGTAATAAATTCTGTCTTATTCTGCTCCGGTGGAAGCGGCGGTTCCGGAGACGTGCCAATATATCCCTTGCCATACATATCAAATGCAATGTCCCCGATTTTTTTTGTTACAGCAGAGGCAGTAAGTCCTTCTGCTATTTCAGCAGTACCATTCAGATTTCTGCCTCCGTTTGTATATTCGCTATATGTCAGCTTATGAGCAAGTGCATTCAAAACCGCATCCTGCACGGCCGCCGTTTCCATATGGGTGTCATAATCCGTAATAATGCGGATATGGCTTCCCGTGTCAGCCTTTTCAATCTGTATATCACCGCCCAGTATCTTAGACGGCGTACTGCCATCATGACTGTATATCACAGCAGTATATCCGGCATACCGGTCAATTCTCGTAAATGGACTATTTTTTGTTTGATAAATAACACCTGCATTGCCTTTATTCGTTCCTCCAATCAGCTTTGTCACATAAGACTTTCCATTACCCCCTTTATCTTCATCATCTTTCATATACCTGGTATTTTGTATCGAATTTGTCCATTGCGCTCCATTTTGAAGCCAGAAATTCACTGTCCCGCCGTTATCTACAATACCATTCAAATATGAATCGGGAGTCCTAAGCGCCATATTGATCGTTCCTGTATTCAGCGCAAAGACATCACCGTCAAGGACAACCCGTTTATTCCCCGGAGTATTTCCGTTATCTCCGGTGTTTACATTGATGGTTCCCTGATAAGCCCCTAAAGAATAATAACTGTACTTCATCTGCTTAGGCACTGCAATTTTAGCGCCATCAACAATCACTTTGCTGCCGGCCGCATTCGTGGTGATCCCGTTTCCATATATAGTGAAATCTATATTCCCATTAATATCCACTACGCTGTTATTGACTGATGTCAAAATGCCGGCATTATTAAAACGGGAATACACATTTTCGCCATTCAGAGGAATTCCCCAGATATTATAATATTTCCCTGCAATTTTTACGTCTCCGTTAATCGTTATTTTATTCGTACCGGACGATGTATAACTGGCTTCTCCGAATCGCGTCGTTTTAGCAACAGCAATCCCATTGCCGCCATAGCCGCCGGACATACTTATATTAACCGGCGCATTGATGGTAACGGCGCTTGCCGCCGATTGGGAAGGATCCAGCCAAATAGCATTGGTCAGGCTGTTTCCGCCTTCCATTCCCTCTGTGATGATATTCACCTTACCCGCTTTTATAGAAATATTTTTTCCATTGCCCGCATAGATTCCCGCCGGATTGCCGACTGTATTTATCGCGGCTAATGTCAGTTTTTTATCGGACGCATCAATGGTGACATGATTCCCTTTATGGGCATCCACTACTGCAAGGACATTGGTCTTCAAATCGCCTAAAAGCGTACGGGGAAGCGAAATGACGGTATTTTCAGTGAAAGTATATTGGGAATAGTCGTTCGTCGCATGATTGGATGTATAATCCTGATCCGCAGCCGTACCGGTTATTTTTGTCTTATAATTGATGTTTCCTATTTTTGCATCTTCATTGGGGGATGTATCGGGCGCTTTTAATTGGATTCCTCCCATTCCCTGCGCAGCCGATGTATATACTCCGGCACGATTGCCGACAACGGTGTCTCCATCCATGACAACCGCCGAATTGAACTGGTAATAATTTTTATTGGTAGAAAAATCCTTTGCTTCCCATTTGTAAGTGGGTGTGCCGGCGCCGTCTGTAAACACAAGAAGATCATTCCCATGCTCTATCCAAAGGCGCTTCGTATAGTGCTCCGCATATAATTTACCAAACCAGCCGGAACTTTTTTCCGCATAGATTTCCGTCCAGTCTTCCGGGTTTTCAGACAGCAGGTTAGATACCGTCGTCTGGTATATATGGCTTACAAAGCCTTCCGAGCTCGGGAACAGGACATAACCGTAAATATAAGCCGTCCCGTCGGGCATCACTTTCATATCATGAAAATCCGTGCCTCCGCCGTTATTATACAAATTGGCATCTACATTTTTTACATTGCCGGGAATCACGCATTCCGTATCTGCCGCCATCGCCGGATGCGTAGAATCTCCCCGTAAAGAACCGTCACTCCCCGCCAAACGGACCGCATTGATTGAAGCATGGCTTCCCGGTGCATTATTCGGGTATCCATAGTTCTGCATTCCGCCGATCGAAGAAACAAAGAAATAATCATTATAGGAATTGATACGGCCTGTATCCGTATTTTTCCCCACCTTGTCATAGGATACGCATTCCAGCGTCCCGGTATCGGTCAAGCGGTAATGCATAAGAAATGTATCATGATAGGTCATGTAGTCCCCATTGGGATTAACCATAGCGAGGGCATACACATTATTTCCCCTTACATACAGCCCCTCTCCATGCACTGTGCTTTTTTCATCATCCCAGCCGGGTTCCTTGCCATTGCCAAAATATTTGATGATATCGACTTTCATATCCGTTTTTTTCTCTCCGGCATTGGTTTCTGTAATTGTTTTCTTTGCTATGTCAACATATCCGACGCCTATACGTCCATAGTCATACCCGGTTCCTAAAATATAATTACCAATGCTCGCCGCCGCATGCATATTAGGTACATTACTCAGCTGTCCTGAAGCAATCTCTTTCAATTCTCCATCTGCACCAATCGTATAGAGATAGCTGTTTTTAAGATTCGTTGTACTGTACGTATATTGCCGCAGCGCCACACCGCTCTCTCCATTGAAGTTGAGCGGATAAAATCCGGGATCCCTGTTCAGATCCTTCAAAACCCCCTCATTGGGAACCGCATTGACCCGGGTTGTCACACGGGAACCGGTCACCGTTCCTGCTTCGCTGTTCGCATAGTCAGACGGAACCGTCACAGCAAGAACGGAATCCGCCATAACCGCCGGTGTAAAAAGTATACATTCCCCCAGAAGCATCGCAAGAATCGCCTTTTTCTTTGCCGGACTCATACGTCTTGCATATTGTTTTTCTGTTTTCATCATGTGCTCCTTTCGTTATGATTTAAAAAATATACTTAAACGTCGCATAATATGTCCGCCCCTGCAGAGGGAACTCCGGATTAATATAGCCCGTCCCGAAGCTGAATGTGCTGCTGCTTACTTTCTGCCTCGGACCTTTATCAAAAATATCATTACACCCGAAAGTCAGCTGCCATGCCGGCGATGGCTGCAGTTTCACACCCGCATTATAGACGGTCAGATTTCCCACCGGCTTTCCTCCCAGGTATGTCACATGCGAATCCGTATCGCTGAATTTTCCATAATAAGTAAAATAATCATCTGTATAGTGCATTTCCCCAAAAATGCTCCACCTGGCATTGGGATGGAATAAAAGACGGATATTGCTTTCCCACCGCGGCTGGAAGGTGGACAGGCAGTCCGTATAAGCATAATTCACGGAAGAATTCCTCTTTTGCACGCTTACAATAGTCTCTGTCGCTTTCACATCCAGTTCCCACTTCTTCCATTTGAAATTGGTGGAAAGTTCCCATCCATGCGCCTTCCCTTTAATGTCATTGTAGTAAACCCAATAATCAAGTCCGGCGCGCCATAACTGGAGCATATTGACAGAGTCCCGCCAGAAATAGGTGACAGTGGTCTTATTTTCCGCCCCAAGCAGCCTGCCGTTCCATAATAAGCTGCAATCAAACTGTTTCCCTTCCTCCGGAAGCGGGAATATTGACTCATAGGCATCTCTGGGCGCCGGCAGGATGCCTGCCCCGTCCCCTGCTATTTCATACATGTTCAGAAGCCGGTAATAGGTACCTCCTGTCGCCCGCAGGGTAAGGCGATCGCTGAATTCCTTCTTCAGCGCCATCTGCCACGTCCATTTCCCATCAGTCTGGCTGTCTTTTTCATGAATCCATGTAAAATGCTGCTTCCCGCCAAATCTTTTTCCGTCGCTGTATCCGACAATTTGGGACTGGTTATACCGGACTGCCGGCGTCAATACCCAGGAGCCTTTTTTATCTAAAGTGATGCTATCCTGCAACTGGAAATTAAAAATACTCTGCTCATACTTATTCCTCATCATTTGCAGCTGGGAGCCGATTTTACCTTCCAAGGTTTCATGCATCAGAGATCCGTCCACCCGCAGTTTCTCCCATGAGTAGTTCGCCTGGAAATCAAGCATCTGCCTGTTTGACAATTGATAAGAGCCATCTAACTGGAAATTATATTTGTTTGATTTATACCGGCTCCATTCCCGAAGCGGCGTGTTGTTCCACCGGAAATTCCTATCTGTATTTCCCACATGGGGCGTCCAGTCCAATTTATGCTCCGCCACATATTTTTTATCCTGATGAGAATAATCCGCCCGCCACCCCCACTCCAGGCGGCCATGATGATGACGGTTCTGCAGCAGGGCCTCTGTAGTGGTCATTTTCTGACGCCGGCTTTCCGCATAATAATGATCCCATAAATCTGTGGGATACCCTGTGTCTATCGCATCATTGGCGCTATCCCCCCAGAGCGTGTCCGGCAGATGGCGGTCGACCCGGCTGACAGACAATTTCGCCATCCAGGCGTCATTCTGCCATTTCGCCAGGAAGTTTGTATTTTTATAATCATTATATCTTCTGTATCGGCGGTTGTCCCTAATCGCCTTTAGGTATTTTTTTGCTTTGTCCACCTGTTTCTGGTGATCAGACAGGCTGGCTTTATCATTTTCAGCAGAATAGGGCTTTAAAAATTCCTCCACTTTTTTTTCTATGTCTCCGCCAAGCTTCTCCTTCTTATAGGCATCAATAATCTTCTGCTTTATACCCGTATCCTTTCCTTTTTCATCATAAAGCACACCGCCGTCTCCTCCCAAAAAGTTGTTCCATTCATCCACAAGATAACCCCAATAAGACATATTATCCATCTCTGTACCACCGGGAATGTAGTCCTTGCCATATTTGCTTGCCGTTTGATGAAGCTCTTTGCCGTACATCCTTTCCATAAGTGGAATCACATTTTTCAGGTCTTGATAAGTAGCATAGGGTTTTTCCGTCCAGGATAAGAAAGAAGCTGATAATCCATCTAAAATGTTGCTTCGCAAGCCGCCGCTGTCCCGGTAAGCGATCCACTCATCAGTATGATTTTTAAAATAGGAAACCTGCTCATCGGAAAGAGCCGCCTTGAGTGAATCCGGATTACTACCCTGTTCTCTTCCGGTGATAACGTCAATTTGCTTTAGATAATAATTGGCGATCATACTCTGACTTGCATTGAGATCCTGCAACACCTTGCCTTCCGCACGCGGCGCTGCATAATTTCTATACCGGAAATCTCCATCACTGTCTTCATAATTGATTCCCATCAGTAATGTTCCCCCGCCAAGAGGGGCCGTCACTTCTGTCGACAGACTTTCTCCGCCAAGGGAAGTTTTCCCCAATTCCGCACTGACACCGATTCTGGACGGTTTTTTCGTAACGACGTTAATCACACCGCCCATGAATGTTCCTCCGAAACGGGCCGGAATATACCCGCGGTATACCTCTATCCGTTCCACATTCTTCACGGGAATAGCAGAGATGTCTACAGCCGCATCTCCGCCTAAGTTTGTTAAAACACCGTCAACAAAAACCCCCACCTGCGCCGCAGTAGATCCGCGGATTGTGACCGTCGTATACTGCCCCTTTCCATTCACTTCTCTTACATGAACCCCGGGTACCTGTTTTAATAAATCGGGTAGAGATTTTTGTTCCCCCTTATAATCTTCCGGACGAATTACCGTCACCGTACCAGGTGAAAGCTGTGTTTCCCAATCAGGACGTTTCGCCTCCACTGTCACCCCTTCAACAGCAAACGAAGGTAACGGCGACTGCTTTCCAGTATCCTCCGCACAGACATTTCCTATCCCGGTCAAACCGCCAAGCAGAAGTATTAAGAAAGTATATTCACTTAGTTTTAACCTCTTCATCATCCGATTCCTTTCCCGCGAGACTATGCTGCCTACTAAGTTCTTTATTAAACCGCCGCTCTATCAATGGAGTTCAAAGGCAAGAGAAAATGTAATCTGGCAGGGAGCAGGCATCCCATATTTATCAAGTGCAGGGGAAAATGTCCATTGATAAGCCGCATCAACAGCCGCTGCATCTAAGACACTGCTTCCTGACCCTTGCGTCACATAAGCAGAATCAACCGTCCCGGATGTATTGACTAAGACCGTTACATAAGTAACCCCCGTCGTTTCTTTTACCCTTGCAGTCGGCGGATAAACAGGAAGTACTTTGCTGATCACTGTCGGCGGCGTAATAGGAACACCGGCCCCCGGCCCGCTTCCATTGCCATCACCTTCACCCGTACCGGTTCCGCTGCCGTCGCCCGTACCGGCGCCTTCCCCGTCTCCTGTTCCTCCGCCGCTGCCGCTTTCGTCGCCTTGTGTATCCGTCCCTTCATCTTCTGCTGCGGTATCAGAAACAGACGTATTTGTGGTGTCTTCCGTTTTCTTCTTATCCGCTCTGTCCTGCAGCTCCGGCTTTTTTTTCGGTACCTTTTCATTAATTTCTTCACTAGGCATTTCCACAGGTTCGGCAGTATCATTGATTTGGGCTTCAGATGATTTTGCCGCCGGCGCCTTTTTTCCTTTGCTGCCTCCCCCACCCCGGTTTCCTCCGCCCGCATCGAGCGATACCTGCAATACTTCCCCACGAAACGGAACTTCCATATATTTCACACCGAACAGTCCCAGCATGACAGCGGCAAATAAATGGACAAGAACAGCAGCGGCAATGCCGACCGTATACCTCTGCCGGTCATTCATCCGCCTGCCTCCTGCTCCGTTGCTAACCCAAACTTCGTAATACCGGATGCTTTAAACCGATCGAGAACGTGGATGACCTTGTCATAAGCCGCTTCTTTCTCCCCACGTATAACAACGGAATAATTCTCATCAGCGCCGCTTCTTTTCTTCACTTCCGCCACAATCGCGTCCAAAGGCATTTTTTTATCATCCAACCAATAACTGCCGTCTTTTCTTACGGTGACGAGGCTGCTGCTCTTATGCACGACTTCCGCATTCTGTGCTGAGGGAAGCGCGATAGAAATAGTACGCACTTCCGTCATATACATCGTACTGATGATGAAAAATGCAAGCAGCAGAAATATAAGGTCAAGCATGGGGCTGATCATCAGTTCCGGCATTTTATCCGCCTGCCTCTGTCTTCTCCTCATAATGCCCCCTCACTTCCCGGACAGTCCGGAGATAAGCGCATCTGCCACCGCATCCAGATCAAGCATCGCCTTTTTATACCTCGCGTTCAAATACGCATGTACCAGCATGCCCGCAATCGCAATAACCAATCCGAAAATAGTCGTAATCAGCGCTTCAGCCAATCCGGCGGTAACACCGGCCGTATTCTGCAGCTGTCCTGTCATGGAAGAAAAAGTTCCCATCATTCCGGTAATCGTCCCTAAAAGCCCAAGCATAGGAGAAAGCCCGATGATAACCCCTAAATAATCAAGATGGGCCGACAGCTGATTCAGGTAACGATCCGTCTTTTCATAGGTAACAGATTCAAGTGATTGACCAAGGCTGTCCTTTTCGGACAAAATATCCTTTGCCAGTTTTGCAGCGCTGCCTGATTCCTTTTCCGCCAGCCCTGCCGCTTCAGAAACTTTTCCCCGTGTCATTTCCTTACAGAACATCATCACAAATTTCGTGTCGGAGATTGCCTGCCGATAATACACATACCGCTCCACCGCCAGAAATATAACTGCCAGTGAACAAAACAGCAAAGGCCACATACACAGGCCTCCGCGAACAAAATATCCTACTGCCGAATCAAAAATCTCCATCGTGTTTCCTCTTCCTTTCTTCCCGGCACTCTGCCGTCCATAAAAATTACACTCATCATAAAAAAAAGCACAGCCAAACTGAAATGAGAAAAATTTTTCCCATCTCCCATCCGGCTCATGCCTCGCGAGTCTTTTGATGATGAAATTAAACGGCACCCTGGCTCGGTTCATTGTCTGCCTGCCCCTCTGTGAAAGGATTGCAGCAGGCCGACTCCACCTTACAGTTGCGAGACAGCTCCGGCTTTTCACCGGATTCCCCGTTAATAGATTTCGTTATCTTGTTTTTTAATTATCACCTAATTGAATTCTATCATAGAATTTTTACATATTCAATTTTATTTTGTACTTTTTGTGGATTTATTTAACCTCATCCAATGTTATTGATTCTTAAAAAATGCAAAAGAGTATCCCGGGGAAGCAATCCCGCCGGATACTCTTTTATCGTTCTGTCACTATTTCATATTTGCTTTTACAGCATCTGTCAGATCGATGCCGCCATAAATAACGTCTCTTGCATTGATGACCATATCTACGCCTTTATCTTTAGCCGCTTTCTCCACAGCCGCCCGGAATTTTGCCTGGATGGGAGCCATGACTTCATTTTCCTTTTGTGCCAGCTGCTGGTTCAGTTTCTGTCCGAGTGCCTTTTTATCCTTATCTGACATATTTTTAGATTGTTCATTGAACTGATTCTGTAATTTCTGCTGTTCAGAAACCACAGTCTTCCCTGCCTGCATAAAAGCCGGCGTGGAAGACAGGACATCCTCCACATTGACATAACCGGACGCTGCATCAGCCTGCGCCATCATTCCAAGAGAAGCAGCTGCCATCATCATAGAAATAAGAATCTTTTTCATATGTAAACCTCTTTTCCAAAATAAAATACACGTCTCTTTCACTCTTTATTTCTTCCAGAGCTTTTCCATGATTGTCGGATACACCGCATTTAAATGCCCCTGGATCTGGTTCAGGATCGCCACAACAAGCGGCGCATCAAAATGATCAAGCCCCGCAGGGATGCAGCAAGTCAGCAGCACGTTTCCGGCTTCATCCACACTGTATTTCAGCATACGGTACTGGTCATTCAACGCATTCAGCTCTTCACAAACAGTCGCCTTTTTCTCTTTTGTTACAATCGCTGCCGCCACCTGTACCTGGATGATCGTGTAAACACTGTCGTCAAACAAAATCATGAAAGGAAGGTTCTGTCCGGCTACAGGAAGGTTACTGCGGAAAGCCTGGGAATGCACGTCATCCTTAAAATCCTGAATACCGAACCCGCTGATTTTCGCGTCTTCCAGATGCTTCTTAAACAAAGCTACCTTTTCAACTCCTACCTTCACTTCCGGCACTGCTGTTTCCGCTTTTACCGTATTCTCCGCCATTTTGTACGCTCCATTCCTCTGGTCACGCCAGAACTCAAACAATAATTCTGTGATATCCCTGTACACTTTTTCTTTTTCTTTCAAAGGAAGATTCCAGTCATTTGCCATATGGGCTTTAAAACGCAATAATTTGATTTCTTTCAGCAAATTCAGATATAACTGTTTGCTGACAGGAACAACATTGCCTTTTACCGCTTCCACCCGTTTAATCTCATCCTTTAGTTTGATCATGAATGATCTCTCCGATTTTTAAATACATTTGCTGATTATTTACTATCCTGCCGGCATTTGGGATAAATAAAAATCTGCGGGACAAGCCAGACAGTTACCGAATGTACAAGTATCTACTGCCCCCTATCCTGCAGGTCATTAGAAAATTGAAAACAAGCGGCATCCGACTGGGGTTTCTCACCCTTCACGGCTGTAAAACAGTTCCGGATTTCCACCGGATTCTCCACAAAAGCCTTTCGACTTTGTCTTCTCTCTGAAATTGTTCTAAACAAAGGTTGTTCAGATATCATTATATTATCATAAGGCATATACTACTTGCAAATTATTTTTACGTTTGACGGTGTCAAGTTGTTGTGGGTAAAAATCTCTTTCACAAAATCCCTCTCAATTCCAATGATCAAATCCGTTACC
>OFRZ01001803.1_pt1 | contig 12076 bp, 12 predicted proteins | sample 1543181 | NCBI WGS metagenome assembly OFRZ01 (sample SAMN04209245, study PRJEB22552) | human gut metagenome | biome: gut; material: feces | host: Homo sapiens | place: USA: Oklahoma | reverse complement strand
GTCCCCCGGACGCTTAACGCCCTGTCATGGGTACTTTCCTTAGATAGTATCCTAATATAAGAACTAATGCTTCTGCAAGGATAAATAAAAATAATTGATTATCTGTTGTTATTTCAACCCTGCCTCCTTAAACTTTTCCAATCTGTAATGATGCTCATTATCCAATTCCTTAACACCATTTTTGTAATCATATCCAAATTTTCTATAAAACTCCGTTGCTGTAATGGATGCCGGTATCTCAATTCTGCTTGCTCTTACATAAAATTCATCCGTTTCTAATGTATTTATGATTTTTCTTCCAACACCCTTTCCATGAAATTCTGGGAGGACAAAAATGGACAAAAGTATACTTTCTGTTTCACTTCCCCAAAAACTTGAGATAGAACCTGTTCCAATTATTTTTCCATCAAATTCAAATACATACATATGCGCATAACTTGCCACATTCAGAACCTTTTCCGCATTGTAAGCCTTTGCAAGTTTCTCCATTGCTGATATGCCATAATCTTTACTGTTAACCTCTAAGAAATTCCTGACAATAAGATTTCTGACCTCTTGGGCATCCTCTTCCTTAAATCTCCTTACCTTCATATTTTCTATCATTGACTATCTCCTCAAATCTGCTTTGAAACAAAATGTACAATTTCTTTCCCTGACTCAAGGATATATGGTATCAACTCTAAAGGATATACCTTAGTACCCTTCTTTAAATCTTCTAGTGAAACCCAACAGAAATCCAAATCAATTCTTTCATTATCCAGCTCATCATATCCATGAAACACACCATCTAATGGAATATTATCATCCATCAGATGTACATTATAATATAAGCATATCTGATGACAGGGTCTTTTTCCCCATGGAAAATAAATTTCTCCGATTGCTAACAGATTATCTACCTCTATCTTAGCATGAAGCTCTTCTTCAAATTCCCGTTTAAGAGTTTCCATACTTGTCTCCATAGCCGCAATATGTCCGCCAATAATGGCATAATCATCATTCTTCGGACGCTGTAACAAGATTTTACCATTATGTTTCAATATACCGCCAACTCTGTATGAAAATACAAAATCATCATTTTTAAATAAAATATCCACTTAAGCACCTCCAACCTGTTCATAAAACTTGTAGTAAAAATATATTTATAAGATCATAAATCTCCTGGTGCAAATGTATCTTTCTCACATATAAGGTAAATGTCTTTATTCATTTTCCCCTCAAAATATTGCTTCAAATTCATATTGGAATTCCACTTGTCCTGCGGATAAAAGCCATACCTTTTCTTTACGCCATTCATCCTATTTTCTATATCAAGAACTCCTTCCGCTCCTGCCAAACAATCGCACAATTGAATTAACCGGTCATATTCATCATATATGGTCTTTGCTAATTCAGTTTTTATAATTGTCAATTCTTCATCTGTAACATCAAATTTTCCGATGTATTCATCTATCGTATGATTATTAAAAGAATGGGTTAAACATATCTTTGCTGCTTCATCATATCCCAATGATTTCATATATACGTATCCATCATAAACATGTCCAAGATGTCTTACACCAAATTTTCTTCCTATATCGTGTAGTAAACCTAATATATATGCTTTCTCAACATCCATATCACCACATGCACTTGCTATTTTTTCTGCACAGTGTGCTGCTGTTAAACAATGTTTTCCCCAAGGTCCCGGATTAAATAATAACCCATCACGAATTAACTTCAGTGCTTCTTCTCTTGTTGGAAACATAGCTTGTACCTTCTTCCTTTTTTATTTACCTTTTCAAAACTGATAACTCCATTACTCTCCCCACAAATAGAGCCAAACCAGAGCCATTTGATAAAGCAAATGCCGGAAACCCGCATAAATACAGGCTTTCGGCATTTTTCTCAAATGTTACCGAGCAAATTAGATACTCATAATCAACATAGATGTCCTTATACTGTTTTGCAGCTTTTATCATTTCCTGTCGGGCACGTTCCTTAAAACTTTCCTCTGCCATTTTATCTCCTTGGTTAAAGAAAGACGGATGACCGAAGCCATCCGCCTTTGATTTTTAGCAGTTTACTCTGTAATGGGAATGAGTTTTAGGTCTTCATCCCGACCACTGGAAACGGGTTTTAAGTCTCCGTTCCGACTGTAGTATCTTCTCTTTGTAATTTAAATATACACTATCATATGCTAAAAGTCAATCTACTGTGAATGTTGTTTTATATCACTGCTTTAATTATACATCTTTCTAGCATCTTCTAATGCAATTTCTTCAAACAACAATTTTCTTAATTTACTTTGAATACTCTCCAAATACTCCTCTTTTTCTTTCATAAATGTATCTCGCTCTGCCGACAATTTCCCTACCATTTTTCCAACCGCATGTATGTCACACATATCTATTTTCTCCTGACGTATATCACCAATGTCTTTTTTGACAGTTTGATACAACTTAGCAAAAGCTACTTTTAAGGCATTATCAGGATCCAACTTTAGCACTTTATCTTCAGCCAACAATCTACTTATAGCAAAAAAATCTTTATCTATTGTTCTTTCCAACTCAGTCACTTGTGTCATACACACTATTTTATCAGCAGAACTATACGCTATCGCTACTGCCTGCGGATCGCAATTTTGCATAAATCTATTCAACAGCTTATCAAGTTCATTAACGCGCCGCTCTTCATGTTCTATCATTTTAGATATTATACTCAACTCGTTTGCATGAATTATAATTCGTTCCATTCGCTCTTGCGTTATATCATTTTCCTCTTGCTGCTTTTTATTTTGCCACATTGCAAGCAAACCAAGGGAAATAGTTGATGCATATGTCAATATATCTCCTGCTCCCCAATGTGCCACAAAAAATTGATTTGATGTTTTTAATGAAAACAATAATTGAACTATAGCCGCATAAACAACACTTAGCAAAGCCCATATAAAAATCCAATGTTGTCTTACAAATTTTTTGAATTTATCTTTCATTCTCCATCTCTATACTTTCTGTTTATTTTATAATAATCTTATTCTATTAACCCTAACTGATTAATTTATTTTTCATATTTGTCTCTCCCAATCCATCAATCACTCCCCTTTACCACACCAAACTCTGTCATATCATATTTCCATTTATATCCACCTGCTTGCTTCTGTTTTCCGTTCGCCGCATCTCTAATACTTTTAGAATTTATACCAGTCTGCCTTACAGCATCCGCTATGGAATCATACATTCTTATATAATTTCCATCTAAACTAAACTGCTTTATTTTTCTCGCCTCGCCACTTACTTTTTTCTCAACAATCGGTGCAATGCTGTTCTGTTCACAAGGCAATTCCACCTTTTTCCATTGATAACCACCTGCTGTACTTCTAAAGCCCCTACAAGCACGTTGAATATTAAACTCCTTAATTCCACTCTTTTCTGCTGCTTCTGAAATATCAGAAAATTCAGCAATAAATTTACCATTCAGAGCATACTGATAAATAGCCCATTTTTTAACTTCTATTTTGGGGGATTCTTTTTCAAATACAAATTCTACTTGTTTTTTCTGCGGTACTTCTATATGCAAATCATTTAAAATTTTGATAAAATTAACATCTATAATATCGGTATTATGATGCCACTCTATAAGTCTTACTCCTTTTTCTTTGCATTTTTTACGTTTTATTTCATCTCGCCGTCTTGTATTTTGCAAGCCTTCTACTCCACCAAAAACATCAACTGCTTCATAATGTTGCAAACCTTGATATTCGATTCCCATTGACAATTCTGGTATAAACATGTCAAGAGATTGCCCTTCCAACCATACTGAACGATATTGATAAATAGTATTTGGAAAATATGATTTAACCAACATAAACAAAGAAAATTCACTTTTCCATCTTGCGTTTATTTTCCCCTCTTCAGTTAAATTTTGCACAACTTTTGAATACTCTCGTCGAATAGCTTCTAGATTATTACACAAATGATAATACTCTGTCTTATCAGTCATATAACAGTCATCCAACAGTGTATTATAAGGATATACTGTCATCCAATACTTTATTAATTCATGCGAATTTTTAGATGTTTTTTTTAGAATAGTCTTTACTGCTTCGTCAATCTCCTTTTTATCTATGATCCGCAAATTATTTTTCAAGTAACTTATTATATGCCTAATTTCAATACCACAAACAGAAGGATATGTAATCATTCTCTCTTTCAAAAGAAATAACCATAGATAAATAAACTCCATTTTATCATTTGCAATCCTAATCCTATAATTATGCGAAAAATCCTCCGAAAACATTGGTTCTAGCAATTTTACTTCTGCATCTTGGGCAAAATAATCTTTTATAACAATTTCAGCAATAGGATTTTTTATTGTAAAATAATATTCATGATATCCAAAAGTTTGTCGAGGTATTCTTTTTTGAAACAACTCCAATTCTTCTGCTTTCATTTTTCTAGCAGGTAAATATTTCCCATCATTTCGGAAATAAAGCAACTTCCAAAAATCATCCTCTTCTCGCCGGTAAATGCGTGATTCTGAATCATTAATACTGCTTTCGCATTCCTTTTCAGAAGAAAAATCATATTCTTTATACCCCCCAATATCACTTGCTTTATAATAAAAAATACCTTGTCTTAATAGCGAAGGTTCAAATTTACATATACCTTCCAGTCTTTTTATTTCATAGCTATTCTTATAAAAAGTCAATGTATATGTTCTGTCTATATCATCACTGTTTGGGTTCATATCTACAACAATCAAATCTTTAATCTGTTCGGCATCGTAAACCGCCTTTGCTTTAAGCATTTTCCATACACCATCAAAATTTCCGACCACACATGGATTAAATATCATATTTTCAGGTATTTTGTTTAGAAACAGCGTATCCCACATATATGAAAGATTTTTAATTTTGCACATTCGATTATTTAAATAAAATAAATAATCAAATATCCAAAGTCTGTAAGTTTTCATTTTTTTCTGCCGTACATTAATCGGTCCACAATAGTACAAATAATTCTCTTTTTTTACAAAATAGCAAATATTTTCGCCTTCTTCAAATTTGTCTTCGTAAAATACAGAAAACCCAGGACTGCTTTTAACAACTTCCTTTACAAACCACTCTTTTTTCACTTGCTTTATTAACTTACTAATTATCCTTTTTTCTGATCCTTCCACAGGTATTTCACATTTGTATTCCATTTGCTTTACCTATCTCTTTATATATTATTTCACCGTAACAACGTACTTACTGCTATGAACTGCTATAAAACTATGCTTTGCTTATCCCTATCAAATTACATGGTGCTAGCGCTATGTCCAACCCATGACTAATGAAAAATCTTATTCTGGCTTTTACACGAATTTAAATTTCCTTGTTCAATTATATCACTTTCACTCTCTACTTACCACAAAATATAGAGCAAGGTACTCCCATTCATATCTGGCAGTGCAATAGAGTATAGTTTTTCTTTTATTATCAAGTGAACACCTTCTTCATTACAGTATGTGTATCTATATAGTTGTACTTATATGGTCAATATATTTTTTTGTGTATTCCTTTTCTTTTCTTAAAAATTTAGAAATCTTTAATTTTCATACTAGGCGTACTGCCAATAAATCGCAGGCCAACTAGTAATCTAGCACTGTATTACCTTGTTCCTCTACTCTTTTCTGAAATATTTACTATTCCTGAATCACCTCTCATACCACAATGCATTTTACGATACTGATATTCCTCTATAAATTCATCATACACATCCATCTTATAGCGAATACTCTTCATCTTTTCTGCTGTATATCCCATACGCTGACAGTACGCATTATACTCTGCCTTATAATCGTCTGTAGGAACTGGTAGAAGTAATGCACGTTCTTCAATAGAAAACTTAGTATAATCAATTATCTCTGAAATAACCTCTGTTTCTTCTGATTTGATTTCCTCTATCTCAGGAATTTCAACCACTGTTTCCTCTGACATTAAAGTAGCCTGTGGCTCGCCTATGGAATTAGTCTGAATTGCTACATTCCTAGAAACCTCTGTAATATCTGAAATCTGCTCCTGTATCTCTTTTGCTGCTTCTTTAATACCAGCAAATTCCTCATAAGACAGAATCTCTTTCTTTGCATCATAAAGCGTTACATTCGATAATTCCTTAAACCGGATTTCTTCAAGATAATCCATATATTCCCATTTCCACTTATGTGTTACACTGGATAACTCCGACAATGCCTTATCCCAAAGTTCTCCCGCCTTATCAGCCTTTTCACGATACAAAACAACCGCCTGCTCTTTCTCAAACTCTTCCCTTGTCATAATCGGTGCTATAAGTTCTTCCTCAGATAACAAGGCAGCATCTCTGATAAATTGTGTCTCCAGATACTCTACATACTCCCTATTCCAGTCAGGACGATTCAATTCCACACTGTAATATTTATGCTGAATATTATTTCGCTCATATGCAAGCTTCCGTTTCCTCGACAGGATTTCTGCCTTCTTTCGTTCTTCTTCAATCTGCTTTTTCTTTCGGATTGCTTCCTCTCTTGCAGCAGCTTCTGCCTTCGCTTTTGCTTGCTCATCTGCAATCCTTCGCGCCTCATTTACCGCTTCTCTTTCCGTTACAATCTGGGCTATCCGTTCCACAAGCTCCGCTTTGCCATATCCATCACCAAGCTTATTCCCTCGTATTCCCTTTTTCATGTCCGAAGTGGCAAAGGTTACTGTTTTATCCGTAACACGGACATTCCAGCCATATATCCCCTTCAGGCATTCTACCATCTGTTCAAAAGAATCTACAGCGGGCAGCATCTTGTCAATAGTGTTACGAATCAATTCCCTATTCGATGTGATGCCGACACCATCGCTGGCATTTTTATTCATAAGCCTCTTTTCCACCCAGTAATTATCCCTGTGCTTCTTGGTAAGCAGATCCACCTGTTCAAACCCATGTCTGATACAGCTTTCCATCACCCACTTCTTTGCATTGTGCATCATCTTTCCGGTACTTTTGTGCTTACAGCCCTGCTTCCATTCACAGGGCTTGTCATGCCACTTTTCTTTCCTTCCCTCATACTTTCTGACGGAATTTATCACGATATGAACATGCATATTCTGACTGCCATTGTGGCCATCCGGATGCACCGCAAGCACTGCCTGATGTCCCGGAGCAAATACCGATAACCACTGCTTTCCAAACTCCATTGCCTGTTCCATGGTAATTTCATCTGTTGGATCAAAGCTGATAATATAGTGATGAGCCTTAACATCTTTTACAGCGTTATTCTTGCCATACAACCGGTTTGTTTCAATGCATTCTGCACCAAATGTATCTGCATCACAGTTTACTCCATCTATCAGATAAGAATCTCTCTCCTGTATTCTTCCTTTTTCATCCAGAATCGGTTTATTCGTATACTCATCAAATTTGCATGTCAGATACTCCACTGCATCCGAATAAAATCTGTTCTTCACAGAAATATGCTTTATAATCGCCATTATGCTTCACCATCCTTTTCAATCTTACGTCTGTGCTTTCTTCCACATGCAACATCCTCCAATGCCGGAAGTATCTTAAACTTTAAGTCCAGCAATTCCTTCACTGCCTCTTTCACATCGCTGTAAACACTATAATAGGAACCGCCACTATTCAGATGTTTCGCTATCTGATTTAGGTTGGAACCAATCTTTCCAAGCTGCATGGAATACTCCTTCAACAGACTTGTATCTCCGTAGCATGGAAGCTTTCTTCCCAGAGCACATCTTCTGATATATTCCGACGTTGTAAGTCCGGTTTTCCTTGCTTTTTCCTCTATCTGCTCCTTATCCTCTGCGGATATACGCAAAGACATAAGAACCTTATTATCTTTCTTGTTATCTGTACTTCTCATAAATTCCTCCATTCTGACATAAAGAAAAGCAGGTATCTCTACCTGCTTTCACTTCATATCTGTAAAATTGTAATAATATTAATTGCTGTTCCAATATTAATAATAAAACTGCCGGATACGGCAGATACTTTCCCCGATGCTGATTCTGCATCTCCCCTCCCGTGCATAGCCTCACTCCCCTATGGTCGCTCACCAATACGCTCGCGTACTCGCGAATATTTCCAATAGAATTGCATGGCGGCTCGTTATATATGCTCGCCGGTTATATAGAATTCTGTCATACACCTGTCTTACAGAAATCTAACAATCACACTCCTCATAAGAAATTCTGCTAACGCTATCGCATCATTTTCCATAAGAAATCCTTTTTTCACTGATGCGAGCCGACCTAAGTCGGCTGATGCTCCGTTAAAGTCGCGTAATGTAGAGCAAGTTCCGCCCTGTATATACAGGGCAGAACTTGTTGGGGATTTAGCATCCCCAAGCCCCAGCTCCTTCCGGCTTTTGAAAGACAAAAATCAGCCCGCAAGCGGACTGTTTTCTGCTCCAAAGCCTTGGCAATACTTCGTAAGACCTTTGTATAATGAATCTTACCAAACCAAAAGAACTATCTTACATATCAGGTTATTTTCTCATACAAGTAACCCTTGTGTCAGACAGTTCATCATACATCTATATGAATTTGCAGCTCAATCATCATCCATATCAAACAGACTTCCAAGCATGCTTTTTGTAGAATTATCCATCTTCGCAGATGTATCAGCTGCAAGTTCATTATCCAAAGCCTCAACATCTGTTACATGAATACTCCCATTAACAGACACTCTATTCTGTACCATTCCTGTCATCTGAGACATCGGAACAGCTCCCATATTCACCTGCTGTGCCATTGCACCGAGAACCCCGGCAAACACATTGTTAGCCACAGTCTGCGATGATTCCTTTACAATCTTTGTAAACTCTTCCCTCGAAAGTAATATTGCCTCATTAATCCAGTCCTCTATAGACTTTTCTTGGTTCTCTTTTCGCTCGTCTTCGATTGCAGTGAGTATTGCTTTCTTGATTACTTCAGTCAGATTAAAAAATCCAGGCTGGCTGGACTTTTCTTCCAGCCAGTCAAGGATTCTCTTATCACTTTCATTCTTCGGATTTAACCGGAATGATATTGCATTTCCCATAAGTACCTCCTATCCGAGATTCTCTGCTAGATAGCGGTATCCGATGGCATTTGCTTTCACATCCGTTACATACTGTATGTTCCTGCCCTGTGTTCTGCCAAAACGCTTCATCACACATGCTCCGCCGCCCACATACACAATATTCTCATGCAATAAATCCACCTTAATCTCACGAAGCTTTGCTTCTACTTCATCTGCATACTGCTGTAATCCCTTTTCAACAAAAGGGACAAATTCAGCATTTACATTAGACTGCTTCCCACGGATAACATCAATAATATCATCCTCCGGAATTTCGCATTTGAGCTTTGGTAACGCATCCTTCTTAATTCTCTCAATGGCTGTAATCAGTCCCAGCTCATAAGTGTAAGCATCCTTATCCATTGGAATCCTGTCACGGACACTTAACACATCCAATGTCCATGAACCTAAGTCAATACATCTTAATCTGTCCAAGTCTCCCATACGATTTGCAATCGCTGCATAACACTGGGCATAAATCTTTACCTTATCAATAAAGATTGAATAATGAACTCCTTCAAAGGTAAAAGAAATTCTTTCCTTATGCCACAAATAATCACGAAATTCCTTTCTCTCGGCACCAAACAGTGTAAGTGGCACTCCTGCATATAATTCCACATGCTCTGTTTGTGTTTTTCCCTGATACTGAAGCTCCTTTGCAATTCCCGCAAGAGTTAGCAGAAAATAATTCTCATTCTCTGTCTTGGTTGCCTGTTTTCCAAGTCTTCCCTGACCTACGATATACTTCTGTCCCTTATACTCCAGCAATCCATGATTGGTAAGTGGTGTATAATCCACCGGAACAACTGAAGTTTCCATAAAGATATGCTCTCCCTTAATGGAACTCCAGCCGTGATCCAGTGCAATCTTAACAGGTGCCATAGTTGTTTCAGTCATAAATAAATTCTCTCTCATAAAATTCTCTCTTTCTCCGGCATAACAACCGGTGTGCATAATATTTTCGTTCTGTGCTGCAGTCGCTCCTGCATTAGTGATATTGGTAAACAATCTCTCCATAGATAACCTCCTCCGCAAGTCTCTTTGCCTGCTCCTGTATTCTCCACATTTCCATAGTGGAATGCTTGTCTTTCGGCTTATGCTTTGCAAGATACTGATTCATAATCCTATCAAGCATCTCATACGCCTCCTCATTCACTTCCTGTGCTTTGACATAAAGTTGTCCGATTCTTATATGATGGCGATACCTATCAGGGTGGTTTTCTTTCATATAGGAAATCCATAACAGCCCATACTTTCCGATATCTGCATTTGTTACGCCAAAAGCTCCATCCGGCTTAATCTCTTCAATACTGATATCAGGATAAAAAACACCATCAATCTCGGTATAAGTACCACCCATTGCTTCATATAAAGATAATTCTCTGCTCATTGTCCTACCTCCATTCTGTTATCTTGCTCTGCCTCGGCTAGTGTGAGAACTATGCTTTTTCTCATGCTCGTGCTTCTCATACCATTCCTTCAAAAGCTGCTCGATTAAATCCGTCTTTTGCTTTGGTGTATAATCTTCCGGAAAATACTTTGCTACAGAATCTGCCCGAAGCTTAATCTGCTCTCTCTGGTTTGGTTTTTCCTGCTCAAGTATGGAAAACATCGCATCCATATCAAGGCTACCCGACTGGCTCATACGCTTCATACGGTTCGCCTGTGACAGGGAAGGTGTGCATTGCTCCACCTCCATTACCTCATAAAGCTCATACTGCTGTTCCTCCGTCAGATAGGAAAGCTCCACAGCTATGGTAAAAGCAATCTTTCCATCATCTACCATATCAAGAAGCTTGAGGATAAGATTTGTAAGGCGGATATAACGCTGTATGGTCATGCGGCTCTCACCCATCTGTTTAGCCAAAGCCTCATTGCTATTAATAGCCCTCTCTGTGATTTCATCCTGCTGAATTATCCAATTTCCAACTTCATCGTGGCCGGACTGCAAAGGATATATCTTCATAGTAGGATTCTCCAACTTCGTTCCATCTTGGTCAGAGGTTCCCGTCACAATTTGTGACGAAGATAACTTTTTCCCAACTTGGGAAGAAGTTATCTTTTCGCCAACTTGGCAAAAAGTTAAATCCGTTCTTGCTCCCTGCCTCTTCATTGCCTCCAGCTTCATCTTATAAGCAAACGCTTTCTCACTTGGCTTCAGATGCTCACGCTGTAAATTGCTATCAACCATGGCAATCACCGCTTGATTATCATCCAAATCTCGAACTACCACAGGCATACAATTAAGTCCCGCCCATTTACATGCAGCTTTTCTTCTATGCCCTGCAATCAGTTCATAGCCACCATCCTCTCTCGGTCTTGCAAGTGCCGGGACAACCACACCTTCTTTCTCAATGCTCTGCATTAATTCAAAAAGCGCCATATCATTTTCTACCTTAAATGGATGCCCTTTAAAATCATGCAATTCCGATAAGGGAATCATTCTGATATCGGTTTCCACCACAGCACCATCGTTTTGTTGTGGAAAAGAATACAATTCTTCTTGTTTCTTCATAAAATCAATTACCTCCGATTAAATCAATTATTCTCGCACATTTTTCCGAGAACGAAAAAGAGCCGCTTATTTCCAAAATCACTTGAAAATAAGCGGCTCAGACCACTTTGTTACTTTATTGAATTGTTAGTTATTTTTGATGAAATATGAACGACAGATTTTTGTGTTTCCGAACTACACCCTCACAACCACTTGTACGTTTACACCACTGGAAATTGCCTTTTTCTTGTCTTTTCGTTCACTTTGAGAAAACAGGATATGTCGCTCAAAGTGCCTAAATTCAAGGAGTTTCAGGTATTTTTCCTTTGGAGCATTGTCACTGTCTCAACGGTACTTTCGTTGTCCCAACAAAGTTCCTGTGTCTCCCTGTCTCCAAAATACACCGGAAAACGGAACTTTATGTGCTTCAGGAATCTGCCATCTGGCTGCTCCTGCTCGTAAATGTCCACCTGTTCTACAAAGCTGTTAAGAAATTCTTTCTTCTCCAGGTCGG
>OFRZ01001802.1_pt1 | contig 12077 bp, 8 predicted proteins | sample 1543181 | NCBI WGS metagenome assembly OFRZ01 (sample SAMN04209245, study PRJEB22552) | human gut metagenome | biome: gut; material: feces | host: Homo sapiens | place: USA: Oklahoma | reverse complement strand
TTCTGAAATGGTGCAGCAAGGGCTTGCTGAAAACCATCTTGCAGACACCCAAGTATATGATTCCCAAAGTATGGCTGCTGGAATTTGTGACATCCGATTTTTTCAACGAGATCAGCCGAAAATGTGGAAAACACTATGCCGCCATCAAGGAAATCAGCAGCTCACGCAAAGCCAGATAAGATGACTATCCGACCTCATGTGAACGCTAACACTTTAAGACTGCTTCCATCAGTCTGATATGGTTCCCATTTCAATTTTCCAGTCACTGACTGGAAAATTGGATGTCTAAGATATGCAAGCCCAAAAATCTAGTTAGACAGATCTCCCAAGGCATATTCAGCTTTTATGCAGAACTCAATTTGCCAGACACTGTCTGGTAAATTAGATAGCCCAATACAACAGGCTTATATGCAACGATCCTGCGGTCATACAAATCAAGAAAAGCGCTCAGATACAGCTTCTTTATCACGGGACCGTCATAGTACTTAAACGCTGTGACATCGGTCAGCCACTTTTCATTGGGTCTGTCTGCGTAAAATTCACGATTCAAAATGTTTTCTGCTGTTGTTTCCGGTGTGGACGGAATATAGCTTGCCCGTTTTCTGCGGCAAACAGACTTTTAAGCGAAGGTATCTCATCAGCCGGCGAATCCGCTTGACATTGTATTGAGTATTTTTGTCACGGTTAATGGTTATCGTCATTTGCCGATAGCCAAGGATTCCATTCTGCTCTTCATACAATTCCTTGACCCATTCGATGATTCGTCTGTTCTCTGTTTCGACTTGGCTTTCCTTTCGCCGTAACCACTTGTAATAGGAAGATCGATTAAGATTAAGAATATCGCATAATCGGTTGACCGAATAGTGCTTCTCCTCATGTACACTGCGGACTGCAAGATGCTTCTTCTCTTGCCTTACTCCGCTCAGACATCCCACCTCTCCAATTCTTTCAATTTTTTTAACAGAGCAATCTCCATCTCCTTGTCTTTGATCTGTGCTTGAAGCAGCTTGTTTTGCACACGAAGTTTCTCGACTTCGGTCATTTCACTCTCCGGCTTGTTCCTGCCTCTGCCATCCACCAGACCTGCAACGCCTTTTTCTTCGTACTTTCGTACCCATGCGTAAATCTGTTGATACGATACGCCATAAGTCTTTATCGTCAGCGGATAGTTCTTGCCATGTTCAATACAAAACGCTACGATCTCCGCGCGTTCCTTTTCTGTTGTCTTTCTGCCCTTGGTCATATAAATCTCCGTTCCGGCTGCTCGCCTCTCCTTGATTTCTTTATGACCATTATACCACTTTATCCAGTTCCGCAGCTGCTTTTTGTCTTTAATCCCGTGTTTTTTGCAAATAGTCCGTAAACTGCCACCGCCTCCAAGATAATCTTGCACTGCTTGCAGCTTTAGTTTCCTGTCGTAGTACTTGTTCCTTCTTCTTGACATAATAAAGCCCCCTTAGTGTAGACTTGAAAATTTTTGCTTCTTTAGATGTCTACTCTAAGGGAACTATATCAGTTCATCCTTTGAACTGCCGGGACGTTGTTCATTCTTTTCGTCGCTGATACTCCGTAGGGGTCAGGCCGTACTGCTGCTTAAACTGCCGGGCGAAGGCGCTCGGGCTGGGGAACGCCAACAGATTGGCCAGCGTGGCGATGGTCGGAGAATAGTTGTCCAAAATATAGCGGGCGTAGTTCAGTTTTTGTGCGCGGATGTACTCGGTGGGGCGAAAGCTGGTTTCCTTAAGAAACAGTGCGGACAGATGATTGGGAGAAAGATTGACCAGCTCGGCCAGTTCCGTCAGGCTGATGGGCTCGTGGATGTGCATCAGGATATACTCGCAGCACTGCTTGATCTCCTTGCGGCAGGATTGCAGCCGCCAGTCCTGCATGACCTGGCAGTATTCCCGGAACGCGCTGAGGGATAAGAACTGGATCTCCTCAATGCTTTCGGTCTCGTCTAAGTGCAGCAAATAGGAATCGCTGATGCTGTAGGCGAGATTCTCCGGCAAGCCGTTGTCGATGGCCGTGCGGCAAAACAGCGTGACCGAAGCCACGGTGGCGTATCGCGCCTGCTGGATCGACGAGGTGCTCATCACCCCAAAGCGAAACGATTCCTGCTTGTTGTAAGCACGAGCCAGAAACTCATCGGCCAGCACGGCGTTGCCCAGTGCGATGAACGACAGAAAGCGTTTTTCCTTGACGCGATTCGAGTCTCCACTTGCCGTTTCCTCCAACTGTGCGTAGGTGCTCGCCCGATAACGCTCACGAATCTTGGCCGTGACTTCCTTCAAGTGGTTGTTGGATTTTTCCTCAAAGATACCGGGCCGCATAAAAAATCACCTTTTCGTTGAAATCGTGTTGAGATAGTTTATACCATATAGTCATTATACGTCTTGCTGTGTAAAATAGCAAGTAAGGAATGCGCGGTACAATGCCGTTGCCAAATAACAGACAAGGAGAATAGAATATGAAGCGCGATTTGAAAGCATTGATCGGCCAAATGACATTGGAAGAAAAAGCCAGCCTTTGCTCCGGCTCGGATTTCTGGCACACGCAGGGGATCGAGCGGCTGGGCATCCCGGCCGTGATGGTGACCGACGGCCCGCACGGTCTGCGCAAGCAGGCAGGTGAAGCGGACCACCTCGGCCTGAACGACAGCGTCGAGGCTGTCTGCTTCCCGGCCGGGTGCGCCACCGGTTCCAGCTTTGACCCCGACCTTTTGGAGCACATGGGTCAGGTTTTGGGCGACGAGTGCCAGGCCGAGGATGTCAGCATCCTGTTGGGGCCCGCCGTCAACATCAAGCGCAGCCCGCTGTGCGGCCGCAATTTCGAGTACATTTCTGAGGACCCGTATCTGGCCGGTAAGCTGTCCGCTGCGTACATTCGCGGCGTACAAAGCCGGGGCGTGGGGACCTCCATCAAGCACTTTGCCGCCAACAATCAGGAGACCCGCCGCCTGACCATCTCCTCGGACCTCTCGGAGCGTGCGCTGCATGAGATCTACCTGCCCGCCTTTGAGGAAGCCGTCAAGGGCGCCCAGCCCAAAACGGTGATGTGCAGCTACAACAAGATCAACGGCGTGTATGCTTCCGAAAACAAGATGCTGCTCACCGACATCCTGCGGGACCAATGGGGCTTTGAGGGGTACGTCGTCAGTGACTGGGGTGCCGCCAATGACCGTGTGAAAGGCTTGGAAGCGGGTCTTGACCTGGAGATGCCTTCCTCCAACGGTTACAACGATGCCAAGATCGTCGCGGCCGTACAGAACGGCTCGCTGGACGAGGCGGTACTGGACCGCGCGGTGGAACGCATCCTGAAGGTCGTATTCTCCTATGTGGATGCCCGCCGCCCCGACACCGTGTTCGACCGCGCCAAAGACCACGCCGAGGCCGTTGCCATCGAGACGCAGTGCGCGGTACTGCTGACCAATCAGGGTGTTTTGCCGCTGGGCACGGATCAGAAGATTGCCTACATCGGCGAGTTTGCCGCGGCACCGCGCTATCAGGGCGGCGGCTCCAGCCACATCCATCCCAGCCGCGTGACCTCCGCGTGGGAAGTTGCGCAGCAAAAGGGCCGCAACGTCTGCTACGCCAAGGGCTTCTCGGCGATGCGGGACGAGATGACCGACGCAGAGTTGGCCGAGGCCATTCAGGCGGCACAAAACGCCGATGTCGCCGTTGTCTTTGCCGGTTTGCCCGAATCGTTTGAGTCTGAAGGGTATGACCGCACTTCGATGGAACTGCCCGCCTGCCAGAATCGCCTGATCGACGAGATCGCAAAGGTCCAGCCCCATGTGGTCGTGGTCCTGCACAACGGCAGCGCGGTCGAGCTGCCGTGGGCCGACCGCGTCTCGGCCATTCTGGAACTGTATCTCGGCGGCGAGGGCGTCGGTGAGGCCGCCGACCAACTGCTGTACGGCGAGGCCAACCCCAGCGGACATCTGGCTGAGACCTTCCCGCTCCGTTTGCAGGACAACCCCAGCTATTTGCACTTTCCGGGCAATGACGAGCGTGTTGCCTATGGCGAGGATGTCTTTGTCGGCTACCGCTACTACGATACCAAGCGGGTCCCTGTCCGCTTTGCGTTCGGTCACGGCTTGTCCTACACCGAGTTCGCTTACAGCAATTTGCAGCTTTCCGCGCCCGCATTGCAGGATGGCCAGACTGTCACCGTCAGTGTGGATGTGACCAACACCGGCAAGGTGGCCGGGCGCGAGGGCGTCCAGCTTTACATCCGCGACAAAAACGGCACACCGGAGCGTCCCAGCAAAGAGCTGCGCGGCTTTGCCAAGGTACTGCTGGAACCGGGCGAGTGCAAGACGGTGACCCTGACGCTGGCGGCACGCGACTTGAGCTACTATGAGGAACGCCTGCACGACTGGTTTGCCCCCAGCGGCGTGTATGAGGTCATGGTGGGTCGCGCCAGCGACGACATCCGCCTGACGGCCGAGTTGTCCTTTACCACCGAAAAACAACTCCCCTTTGTCGTAACACTGACCACCACACTAGGCGAGTTGCTGACCTGCCCCAAGACCGCGCCGACCATCATGCAGTTGTTGGCCCCGCTTGCGCAAAGCGCCGGTACCGACGGGTTGGATGAAGGGTCGATGAACATGATGAAAAAGATGATCATGGAAATGCCGCTGAAATCTCTGGTCAGCGTGATCCCCGGTGATCAGATCGAGCTGCTGATCCAGCAGATGAACCTGCTGCTGGCGCAGTAAAGGGCTTTGTATCTGGAGTTCTCTCGTGATTCCCTGTTACACGGCGCGGGACATCCGGAAACTCAAGTGAAGAAAGAAGATAGTTTGTATGAAAAAAGTAGGAAAAGTCCTTTTGATCATTGCTCTGATCCTGGTCCTGCTATTAGCGCTGGCTTATGGTGCTCTGCAAGGTCTTTTGGGCCATGGGCCGTTCCGCTTCCTGAACACGATGTACCTCAAAGGCTTGCCCGGCAACGCCGAGATCTACCGCCCCGAAAACGTGGCGCCGGTGGAGAACAGCCCGTTGAGCGGTATGAACCTGTGCTTTTTGGGGTCCTCGGTGACCGAGGGGGCTGCCTCGCTGGAAACCTCCTTTGCGGAGTACATTGCCGTTCGCAACAACTGCACCTATGTCAAAGAGGCTGTCGGCGGCACCACATTGGCCGACAACGACAAGACCTCCTACATCCAGCGGATGCTGCACAATATCGACCCCAACGCACAGTTTGATGCGTTCATCTGCCAGCTTTCCACCAACGATGCAAGCAACGCGATCCCGCTGGGGGAAATCAGCAGTTCCCGCAATTTGGAGGACTTTGACACCAAAACCGTCCTTGGCGCGCTCGAATACATCATCGTATATGCCGACACCACATGGCATTGCCCGGTGGTGTTCTATACGGGCACCCGGTACGACAGCCCCGCCTACGGCAAGATGGTGGAGCAGCTGCTGAAGTTGCAGGAAAAGTATGAGATCGGGGTCATCGACCTGTGGAATGATGCCGAGATGAATCAAGTTTCTGAGGAAGATTACAAGCTCTATATGTTCGACGGCATCCATCCCACGCAGGCGGGCTACCTGAACTGGTGGACCCCCAAGATGGAGGCGTACCTGTACGATTATCTGGGCCAATAAAGGGCCGCGTTTTCCTTCTTGACACAACAGGAGGCACCCGAAATGGGTGCCTCCTGTTGCATTTTGAAACTATAAAAACGGTGGTCTTGGCGCGGATCGCACCAAGACCACCGTTTGCTATGGCATACACCGGCGGGTGCGCCCAGAGCCACGCATCGTACGGAGTAAACAAGGGCTCGAATTGTTTGTTCATAAGCAACCTCCTGTAAACGTCCTTGCTGTTTGGGGCGGGAAGCGACTTTATATGATGGTCGTCTCCGTTTCGTTCCCTTACTTTATTATACAGTTTGAGATAGGCAGGCTCTATACGTTATAGACGAAATCTATATGAAATGGACGTTCCTCTCCCGATCGTGCGGCGCAGTTCCACGCCTACCCGGATACAAGCCGTTGGTGTTCCCTTGCGGGATGTACTCCGCTTTCCCGGAACTGCGGAGAAAGCCGTTGAAATCATACAGGATTAATTGTTTCCGTATGGTGACAGCACGTGGAGCGTGCTATAATAATGTCGAGAACCAACCCAACAGCGTAAAAAAGTCGGCATCAAAACCGATGACTGACCATGGACGGCACGCTCTTTGGTTTCCGTTGGGGTAAAGCAGATTTCCCGTAAGATATTCGTAAAAGGGAGGACGAAACGGGTATGAAAATCGTTTGTGGGGCATTGGCCGCTCTTTTGTTCTGTGTGGCAGGCGCGATTTGGTATGTGTATCAAAAAAAGGCGGTGTTTCTGCCAGCACTTTTCGGCTTATGCGGCTTCCCCAAGATAAAGGAAAGCTGTTATTATGATGGAAGCGGACACTTCCGACCGGCAACCAATGAGGACAAGGTCGTTTTTTTTATGCAGCATCCAATCTTTGGCGGCTTTTATCATATGTTCTTCAATCTGGAGGATAACGCGCTAAAAGCCATTGCCCCTGCAAAGTACAAGGATTTCATGCAGGCACAGGGCCGTGCGGAACAGACCGACACCTCGCTGGATGCGTTCAATTATCTGACGGGCCTTGTGGAGAAGGGACAAGCCAAATTGGTGTCCGGCCTGTACCCGCAGGAAGCCATGAAGGACCATCCCTATCGAAGCCATCTGACGGGAATGTTTTACTACGGGCAGCCGGGCAAGCCACTTGCCATTGTGGTTCCTGGGGGCGGTTTCATTTCTAATGTGACGGATTGCGAGGGATACCCCATCGCGATGGAACTGCATAAAATGGGATATTCCGTCTTTGTCCTCAGCTATCCGATCGGCAAGCAACTGGGCGAAACAGAGCCGTTGAAGCAGGGGCAGGCAGCTGCTAAGGAACTGACACAGGCGATCCGTTATCTGACGAACCATCAAAAGGAACTTGCGATCTGTATGGATGATTATGCCATCTTCGGGTTCTCGGCCGGGGGACTTATGACGACAGCCTATTCTTTTGCAAGCTATGCCGATTGCTGCCACAATCATCACCTGCCAAGGCCGAAGGCGATTTTTCCTATGTACGGACTGGATTGTTTTGAATCATATCTGCCATATAGGAGTTCTTCTTTCATTCTTGCCCACATCGCTTCACAGCGTGCATTATCGTGGCACCTTCCACCAGCACTATTCATACTCTGAATGATCCCGTAGTGCTGGAGTTCTGCACGGTAAGGGCCGCTCGTATATTGGCTCCCGCGGTCAGAATTATACCGAATTCGGTATAATCAGAATGAATGATCGCTCCACGGATACCGGGATAAGTAATACAGGCATTCTTTATTGTGGATACACACAGTTCTGCCTTCATGTTGTCCGACATTGCTAATCCAATCACTCCCAGGTCATAGCAGTCAAAAATGGCAGAAACATAGAGTTTTCCATCTTTAGCAGGTATTTCCGTTATATCTGTTACGCATTTTTCCAACGGCTTTTCTGCTGTGAAGTTCCGTTTGAAAAGATCTTCAGATTTCCGTGCCTCCCGGTCTGCCTTTGTGATCCCGTTGGGTTTCCGTTTTGACCTGTGTACCAACCCGATCTATCCCATGATTCGGTAAACCGTCCTTTCACTGGGGATATCATCCTCCGGATACCTTAGCTTTAGCGCCTGGTACATCCGGCAGCGACCATAGGTATCGTTACATTCATCCTCAGCCACAATCTCACGCATTTTTTTAGCAATCCCCTCATATTTCCATGGCATATCCTTATGTTTCAGATACCAGTAAAATCCTTGTCTTGTCACACCGAGGGCATCACAATAAAAAGCGATCTTTCCCTTGACCATGCCGCCTTCTGTCTTGATGTCGATAACTTTCATCCTTAGTGTTTTGCTGACTTCCGACGGCTCGCTGCGAAAAAAGCGCTTGCCTCTGCAAGAAACTCATTTTCCTCTTTTAAGCGGGCGATCTCTTTTGCCTGCTCTCTGTTTTGCTGTCTGAGTTTCTGCACCTCTTCTGTAAGGCTCATGGCTGTATCTGGTGTCTGTGTCCCTGGCCCCAGATCCAATCTGGCGTCTTTGGCGCGTTTATTCCATCCGTAGAGCGTGTCGATGTTGACTCCTAACTCTTTTGCAGCCTTGCTGAAACCAATCTCTCTACCCAGCTTTACTGCCTGAATCTTGAACTCATTGTCATAAACTTTTTTTGTGCCATTTTTGACCTCCATTTTCACTTCTTTTTTTATAAATCCGTGAAGTAGAAGTGTCAAGTATTATGATACAACATCATTCTGCTCAGAAACAGGAACGGGAAATGGAAAAATGCAAAATAAAATAAAATCCGCAGTTTTTAAGAGAACCGACCAGGCTATCGTCAATGCTATCCCCGGGACATCTGTATCTGACCGTTCTTCTCTGACAGCATCCCGTTTCTGTCCTCACATCATGCATTCAAATTCATATGTCCCGCTGCCCGCTTCCCGGGAAGTTCCATCCGGCAGGCGTACAAGGGCTGTCGTATTGCAGGGGATCTCCGCCTTCATATGGAAGTGTCCGTCCTCCGTCCTCCACTCCACTCCGATCCGCCCGTATTCACTCATATAGGTTCTCTTCGCGTTGGCAAAGGCATCCGTCACCTCCGGAGCGATCACTATCTTTTTAAATCCCGGCGCGGCCATGTCAATCCCACAGATCTTGCGGAACATCCAATCGTCCACACAGCCGAAAGCGTAATGGTTAAAACTTGTCGCCAGAGGCTCTCCGTCCGGTTTGTAAGAAATATAACTCTCCCAGATAGTGGTTGCCCCCTGCTTTACCTCATAAAGCCAGGAAGGGCATTTCTCCTGCAGCAAAAGGGTAACTGCTTTGTCTGTCCGCCCGATTTTGCAGAGGGCGTCCAGAAGATAGGGCGTGGCAAGGAAACCCGTATCCAGACAGTCTCCATTTTCCTCTATCTTTGTCAGCAGACGTTCCGCCATCTTTTCTCTCTGGCTGTCTGAAGCCAGATCAAAAGCGATGGCAAGCACATATCCTCCCATAAAATCCACCGGCAGAGATCCGTCCTCCCGGATCACGCCTTTCTGAATCGCCGCTTTCATCTTATCCGCAATGTCGCGGTAATACTCCTCGTCTTCCCCACGTCCCAGCAGAGCCGCGGTTTCCGCCATAATCCTGCAGGAATTCCATCCGAAAAACGGCGTACAGTAGACGGAAGAATTCAACGGTTTTGAGAAACTGGCGTCCCCGCCATTCCCTGACTGGCTGGGAATCAGCCATTCGCCGTACTGAAAACCTGTATTCCACAGATATCTGTCGATCTCCCGCGGCAATTTGTTCTTCCCCTTTCGGGTCTCCGCAGTGGTGATAATATAGTCGCACCAGGCCTTCATGGAATCATACTGCTCCCGCAGAATTCTCCTGTTCCCGGTAATTTCATACATGCTCCAGGGCACCATGCAGGCTGCGTCTCCCCATCCTGCCGCTCCCACCGGTCCGCGGTTGCCGCAGGTAATCTGGTTGATTTTCGCCAGCAGCCGATACAGACCAACAAAGGGAACAACCACCGGAACCGCTCCGTTTTTATGCTGGTCGCAGGCGAGATTCTGCAGCCATCGCGTCAGAAACGGCGTGGTATTTTCGTTGAGCAGGGAGGTTCGGGCGTAAATCTGAATATCTCCTGTCCATCCCGCCTTTTCCCTCTGGGGACAGTCCGTAGGAATCGAGACCATGTTGGATCGCTGCGACCATCTGGTATTCTCATAAAGCCGGTTAATCATTTCATTGGACGTCTCGAAGGTTCCCAGGTCCTCATTGTCCGTAGACCATACCACCGCCGTGAAATCTTCCGCCCTGACCGGGACATCGCAGGTCACTCTCACGTACCGGAATCCGTGGTAAGTAAAATGAGGCGTATACCGCTGAGGTTTCCCCGCGGAAAGAAAGACATCCTTCTGATGGTGTCCCGAGGCGTCGCTCCCTAAAATGGTATTGACATAATTTCCGTCCCGGTCCGTCTCCTCAAAATGGTCCAGGGTCAGTCTGGTCCCGGCGGAAAAATCCGTCCTGACTCTCAGCACTCCTGCCAGAGTCTGACCGAAATCCAGAATGGTTTCTCCCTTCGGGCTTTTGTACAGATTGACCGGCGGCAGTTCCCGCACCGGCCGCACCGGTTCTCCATACTGGGCCTTTAAATGCCCAAAAGATTCCGATTCCATCAGAACGCCGCGTTTCCATTCGCTGTCGTTAAATCCAGCGCAGTCCCAGCCGTCCTGTTCCATTCCGGCATCGTAAAACTCGCCGGCAAACAGATCCGAAGAGCGAACCGGACTCTCTCCCACCCTGATCTTATCGTCTGAAACAATATCCTCAGAGGTTCCGTCCTCATACTCCAGGCGAATCTGAAACAGTACCGCGCGATGGGGACGAAATTTTCTGCCGGGAGGTTTAAAATAACCGCAGTTATACCAGCCGTCCCCCACCAGCATACCGATCGCATTTGTTCCGGCGCGCAGCAGAGACGAAATATCGTAGGTCTGGTAACACAGGTATTTCTCATAAACCGTAAATTCCGGCGCCAGTTCCCTGTCGTCCGGCCGTATTCCGTTCACGCTCAGCTGGTAAGCGCCGTGACAGGTGGCGTAAACCCTGGCTCTCTTTAACTCCTTCTGCACAGAAAACTCTCTGCGGAAATATTCCGCCGGATTCTGTCCGCCGTTACCTTTTTTTGCTTTTTTCATCGGACGGGGAGAGCGGACCCACTGAGCCCGCCACTCCCCGTTCATAAATCCGGTTTCAAAAACGGAATCTGCCGAAGCAGAATGTCCGGCATTGTCCGTCACCTCCACCGACCACATGTAATCCGTCAGACTGTCCAGCGCCTTTCCCTCATAATCCACAAACGCGCTCTGGTCGCTTTTTACCACACCCGAATCCCAGGCTTCTCCACGGTCGCTCCAGACTCTGATGCGATAGGTTTCCTGCATCACGTTCTGGCCTTCGCTGACAATGACCCAGGAGAAATACGGCGGCTGGTCTACACACGGCCTGTTCTGACTGTTTGCCCTTAATCTGACCAGTTCCATTTCTTCGCCCCTTTTCCTATCTGTGAGCCTCCCAGAAATCCACCGCTTCCTGCAGCCAGTTCTTCGCGACGGTCTCTGTTCCAAGGCCGAAACCGTGACCGAGATGATCATACACCCGGATCGACACATTTTCCTCTCCCAGCGTTTCTGTCAGCGCCGGTATCTTTTCCTCTATCATCCCGAAACCATAGGGATCCTCACGTCCCACGACGGAAAACACCGCCAGTCCCCGGTCCATCGGCAGCGGCTCCACATTCCAGTCCAGACCGTAAATAGGAAAGATCGCCGTCGGTCTCGGAAGTTCATGCTTATGGCAGCTGTCGGCATAGTGGGCGAAAGCGTATGAGGTGGTCATCATTCCGCCCGCTGAAAATCCGAAAATCGCGAAATCCTCCATATTGATGTTCAACTGTTCCTGATGATCGTTCAGGTAACGTACCGCCTGCACCAGTTCCCGGCAGGCCTGCTCTGCCTGCTTGACCTGTTCTGTCTGCCCCAGCTGTTTTCCGATGGGATAACTGAGCACCAGCACCGAATATCCCCGTCTGTGGAGTTCCATTGCCACCGGATACCCTTCGCAGTCCGTCACATTGCTGATAAAACCGCCGCCGGGAACTACGATCGCCAGAGGCTTCCCTTCCTCTCCCTGATAAAACATGCCGGTAAGATGGCTCTTATAGGGATCCTTTTCCACATCCTCTTCCGGATAAAGATCCGAAAGCAGCCAGGCCCTGCCCTGCTGCACCTGAGCGGTCAGATAATTGAAAGACTCCAAAGAACTTTCCAACTGTTCCTCTCTGCCCTGCGCCTTCATAAAAGCGCTATAACTTGCCGGGGCGATGGATTTGAGCACGTTATCCTCCGCGTTAAAAAACATATGCTTATAGCCGCCGAACACCGGATGCTGCATAAGAAATGCCATACTGTCATCTGCCGTCGCCTGGCGGAACGTTCCGTCCCCGTTGTAATATGACTCTTTT
>OFRZ01001801.1_pt1 | contig 12078 bp, 8 predicted proteins | sample 1543181 | NCBI WGS metagenome assembly OFRZ01 (sample SAMN04209245, study PRJEB22552) | human gut metagenome | biome: gut; material: feces | host: Homo sapiens | place: USA: Oklahoma | reverse complement strand
CGCCGCCCAACAGGGACGGGACTTTTTTGCCCTTGACCTCATATCCGGCCTGCCGCAGCAGCTCCAGCAGCGCTTCAAAGCTGTCGGGATTTTGTGCCAGCGCATCGTCAATGGCCGCGCAGATTCGCTCCCGGTGGGAGGGCTTCTTTTTGTCGCCCAGCCACTTGTTGTAGCTCTTGCCGTGGCGCTTTGGATTCTCCACGATGGAGTAGCCGTTTTCGATGCAGATGGTATCGTTGAGCCGCCGCACGGCGCGGCTGCTGCCCCAAAAGTTTCTGAATTTCCGGGTCTGGCTGAGTGCGGTGGAGTTCCAGATCACATGATTGTGAATATGGGCTTTGTCGATATGGGTGCAGACGATATAGGCGTGATTGCCCTTGGTGAAGCGCTTGGCCAGCTCACAGCCCAAACGGTTCGCGTCCTCCGGTGTGATCTCTCCGGGGACAAAGGACTGCCGCAAATGGTAGGCGATCACATCATCCTCGCCGCGCACCCTGCCGGTCTTTTGAATGTACTGATTCTTGGTGAAAAGAAACTCGGCGTCGGCGATCCTGCTGTCGCATTGCCAGCTCGTAATCAGCCTGCCGCCGTCCGTCTTTTGCGGATTTTCGGTGTAGTCGATGATGGCGCTGATGGCCTGTCCCACCGTGCGGCCTTTGCCGGTGTGCAGGGGCATCAGGCGCGTGGTTGCCATGTTGACACCTCCTTGAAAAGTCAAACGGCCTGCCGAAGCAGACCGTTTTATTCTTCATTTATCGGATTGATAGCGGATAATCGGAACCTGTTTTACCTTTCCTCCAATGGTTCGTCGTTCCAGAGCAAAGATCATATCAGGGGTGCGTTCGAAAAAGCCTTCGTCCTTTTTCCAGCTCATGCCGCATTTGCAATGCTGCAAGCCTATGAACTGCTGCTTCATCTTTCTGCCGCAGTTCGGGCAGACCTTATTACTGTTTCCCATATTATTCAGCCCGCGCTAATCTATATAGACTGCGGATGGATTCCACGACCGTATGCCACGACAGGTCGGCAGCATAGGAGAACTTCTTCTGATATGCCCGCCACAGCTTTTCCATGTTCGGGTCGGCCTCGACTTCATCAAAGGCCGCAGGCGCGTCGGCAAGATACTTCTCTGTACCGCGTTTCCTGGCCGTTGCAATGAGCGCCGCACGGAGATCGGCTGGGATGATGCTCTGGCCGTGGAGCTGGCTCAGAATGTGCAGATCATAGAAATCTCTCATGCGGGTGTTGGTAGTGGCGCGGGACACGACAGTTTCCAGCTTCTCAGCCAGAACAGTTTCCAGATTGTACGCCAAAATTTCAATGGAACGATCCTCCAGCATCAGCTTGAAGCTGTAACGCACTTCGCGGGGCGTGATGGCGTCGCCGGTGGAAATGTCGATCTTGAGCGGCGTTATCACGCCGTCAAACTCCGTTTCCATGCTGACACGGATGCCCGGATACTCGGCCTCGTCCATGATCTCGGAAATGCGCTTCACCCGGAACCCCACGCCATCGTCCACCGGTACGGAGATGATGGAGGCAATCATGTTCTCCACGTCCTCGATGCCGACCGTCGCACCCTTTACGGTCGCGTCAATGTCCATCGTGGAGCGGGCGTCAAGGCCGACCATTGCAGCCACCAGCATCCCGCCTTTAAGGATAAACTTGTCCCGGTATTCCGAAAGAGAAATGCGCTCCAGAAAACGCTCCATCATGTAATTGCGCATCAGGATTTGCGCATCGGCGGATTTGTCCTTGGAGAGATTGCGGATCAGGTCTTTGAGCTGCCGTGCAGTTTTTATCATAAGAGCACCTCCAAATACTGCCGAAGCAGTTTTTCAACACGGAACATCTGCGCATAGCGCATCAGCTTCCGCAAGTCCTTGTCTTTTCGTTTTGCGTATTGCTTGAGTGCATCCTGAAAGGTCTGCATCTCGATTCCACTGCGGCTGCGGATCAGATCGCAGATGGTACGCTCCATATCATAGACGGGAACCGGGTTGCCAAAGGGCGTGTTCATTGTGACGATTCCCACATCATGCAATTCTTTCTTGATGGTGTAGACCTTGATGCCGTCTGCTTGCAGGCTGGCAGGATTGTAGCCGGTCTTGACCGTGATGGAATACGGATTCGGCTCCCGGTCGGTCAGGTCATGGAAAAACAGCGCGCTCTCATGGGAGAATACAGTCTGCGCACAACGAAGGTGCAGCAGGTACATGGCGTCCGTCCATGCATCTGGCGAAACATAAACGCCATGCGCGGCCTGCTCTACGCCGCGCTGCTTGGCGTAGGCGTAAAACGTGGACTTAGCAATACCGTTTTCCAAAACCTGCGCGGTTTTGACGATCCCATTGTTTTGCTGAAAAAGCAGATCAAGCCGGTCGTAGGCGGTCATGTTATCACTTCCTTTTTGCTAATATTATATCCGAGATTAGCAAGAAAGTAAACAACGATTTTAGAAAAGCAAGCCGAGGCATCGCCCCGGCTTGCGCTTTAACTATGGATGAAGTTTTTCATGGCAGCGTTCACGTCTTGCAGCTTGTCGAGTCCCTGCACCGCCAGCAGCGGAAGTCCCATCGGGCTGATTAGAAACGCCAGCACAAGGAGGATAATGCCATTTTTTACAGAGTAGGTAATCATCACGGCGATGGCCAACAGGGAGAGCAGGCCGCTTGCCAGCTTGAACGCGAAGCCGGAACAGGACAGCAGCCCCGCGCACAGCCAAACGAACAGGGACAGGATAAGCGACAGCGGCGCAAAGAGAATTTTCAGGATGAACATTTTGCGGCCTCCTTTTCACAAAGTGCGGTCAGCGCGTCACGCTCTTTGGCAAGCTTTGCTTCTTCCTTTTCGGTCAAATCACGATCACCGCCCGTGATCTCCAGCTCGCGGAAGCTCTCATAGGCGTTTAACAAAGAATCCCGCAGCGCTTCGGGCGTAGGGCAATAGTCCACGGTGTTCCAGTCCTGACGGTGGTTGTCAAAACCCATGACCGTGTAGCCTCTGCTGGTCAGGACAACTTCAAAATCCGTATCGCGGTTGAGGTAGTCAGAAAATACCTTCAGCACAATTTCGTTTGTCAGCATACGTTCCGCAGCTCCTTTCCAAGCGGTCAAATTTCTTTTCTGATATTAGAATACTTTGCCTATTGGTGTTTTGCAAGGATGCGGCAAAGTCATACGAATAGTTTTCGCCTTTTGCCCGACATCTAACCATATCACAGAATCTCGCTTTAGTACAGCTACCTGAACTAATTTTCTCCAGATGGGAAATATAATGTTGGTACAGTTACAGGGACGGGAGGTGTGGTACTTGCAGTTGAATGAAGCCGTCAGCAGGCGTTTGGTTGAGCTGATGCAGGAGCGGGGCATGACGCAGTATCAGCTTTATATGAAAAGCGGCGTACCGAAGTCCACCATCGGTAATCTTGTGAACTGCGCATACCCGTCTATGAAGCTGCGGATCATCCACGAGCTTTGTCAGGGATTGGAGATCGACCTGAGCAGCTTTTTTGCCTCGCCGTTATTCGATGAAAATAATCTGGAACCGTAGAAGCTCCGATGCTGTTTTGCGTCGGGGCTTTTGCTTTGTGTGAACAGGGGCGGCGGAGTGACCGCCGCCCCTGCGACTTATTTCAGCGCCGCCAGCGAGGAAACAATTTTCTCTGCCGCCGTCCATATCCGCTCCTGACTTTGCTGAATGTCCTCCAAATCGGCCTCATAGATGCGGCCTGTTTCGTGAGCGCGGCGGGTAAGCTGGTTGAGGTTGTTGCTGGAATACCGAAGCAGGGACACCAGCTCCCGCAGCTCCGGAAGGTCGAGCTTCACCACATATCCGTCAATCGCCATCTTGCGGAGATATGCCGCCATGTTGGTGGTGCCGAACTGCGCCATCTTCGTTTCAATCATTTCCCGTTCCTGCGGCGTGACGCGGAATTTGAGCTGAATATCCCGTTTGCGCTTTGCCATCGCTCAGCGCTCCGGGGCTTTGGACTTCGCCGAAATTTTCGGCGAAGTTGTTTCAGGCGGCTTTTTCAGCTTGTCCCGGACAGAGGTTTTCTGCTGCTCCTGCGCATAGGCTTTGCGGGTCTGGCTGAGAAACGGATCGACCAGACCGGGATGGCTGTTGACGGCCAGATAGCAGTTGCGGTCAGTACCCCATGCGTCAGGGTTGGCGGGGATGGACATGGCGTTTGCCCAAGCCCTATTGTCGGGAGAATAGCGCCTGTCCCAGTCCGCTTGACAGACGGTGATGGCAAGGACATGGAACGTGCGGTCATAGCCGAACTGCTGCACCACCTGATCGACTGCCGCTGCATCCAACCGGTTATCCCGGTAGTGGTCGCGGATGGCGGCTTCAATCGCTTCCTTGCAGGCTGCGTTCGCCTGATTGGAGGCGCGGTAGGCAGCAAGCTCGTCATGCTCTCTGGCATAGGATGCCGGGTGCTTGTAAACGGGGAGATTTTTCATTATCGTGCCTCCATTTCTTTTTTGTGGGGCTTTTCCGGTGCGCCATGAACAGGCGACGCTTTCAGCCTATCCAGAACGGAAGGCCGCGTCGATTTTGCAATCGCCTGCTCAGGCTGCGGCTGTCCCTTGCCGTCCAGATTCAGCTCCATATCCAACTCAATGAGCCGCGCAGTTTTTGCGGCCAGCTCCTGCTCCTGCGGGAACGGCTTACCGACCTCAGCCTTTGCCGCTGCCTGCTGGTTATAGAGGTTTTCAAGCTGCTCCTGAACGCTGCGCAGACGCTCCGGCATTTTATCCAGCGCGTTCTCGATGCGGACAAGGTTGCCTCTGGCATCCGAACCGAGTTCAACGCGATGGGTCATTTGGCCTTTCAGCGTCAGCGTGTACGTTTTCCACATGGAATCAAAAGCAACGGACATGGTAAAGCCGCGATAGCTGCCGATCTGTACCGGGTCTTTGCCCTTGACCTCCTTGCAGGTATCCAGCAACGCGGCACCGGCGTTTTCCTTATCGGTGAGCCGGTCGCCGCGAATCTCCATGCCGACAAAGCCCTCTGCCGGGAGCGGATGCGCCGCGAGGGTCTGCATATCTGCCTCCAGCCCACGAACAAAGCCCTTGTGTTCTTCTATCTTTTCCGGGAAGTATTTCAGCAGACTGTCCTCCAATCGGAATTGCTTGCTGTTGTGGTCTGCCTTCATAATTTTTAGCTTGGACACCTCAATGTCCAAATCCATACGCTCCTTGATGCGGGGATCACCGGCACACAGCGCCTTGATCTCCGCAAAAGACAGCGCCGTAGCGTCCACGTCCTCACAGGAGCGAACCGGGGATTTTGAGGTCATGATCTGAGAGATGAATTTCTGCTTATTTTCCACCGTTTGCCAGAGGTAGGCGTCAAACGTCCCCTCGGTCACATAGCGGCAGACATGAACGAGCTTGTTCTGATTGCCCTGACGCTCGATGCGGCCTTTTCGCTGCGTGAGATCACGGGGACGCCACGGGCAATCCAAATCGTGAAGTGCGACCAAACGATCCTGCACGTTGGTGCCCGCGCCCATCTTGGCCGTGCTGCCCATCAGGACGCGCACTTGACCGCTGCGTACCTTTGCGAACAGTTCCCGCTTTTTGACCTCCGTATTGGCATCGTGGATGAACGCGATCTGTTCCGGGGGCATACCGGCGTCAATGAGCTTTTGGCGCACATCCTCATAGACCGTGAACGGCGTTTCCGCGCTTTCCTCCAATGAAATCGCGCTCTCCAGCGCATGGATTTCCGGGCTGTCCAGCGTACCGGGGGAAGCCTTTGCCGCCCGCTGCGAGGGCGTGGTCTTTGGCGTAGAAATGTCGCAAAACACAAGCTGTGTCAGTTTTTCCTCCTCGCCGTCGCGCCAGTATTGGAGAATGTTCGCCACGCACTGATTGACCTTGGTGGTTTCCTCGTCGGGGAGCATGGGATTGATGATGCGCTGGTCAAGCCCCAGCTTGCGTCCGTCCGAGGTGATTTTGAGCATATTGTCCACATCCGGGCTGACCGCACCGCTGTGTACCTTGGACGCTCGTTCCGAGAGGGCTTTCACCATGTCCTGCTGGATCTGCGTGGGTTTGGTGGCGATGGTGTGATACGCAACCTCCGGCGTGGGCAAGTGGAGCTGATCCGCCGTTTTGATGTCGGCGACCTCTTTGAACAGATTCATCAATTCGGGCAAGTTGAAAAACTTTGCAAAGCGCGTCCTTGCCCGGTAGCCGGTTCCCTCCGGGGCAAGCTCCAGCGCGGTGGTGGTTTCACCAAAGCGGCTTGCCCAGCAATCGAAGTGGCCCATACCCATCTCTTGCAGCCGGTCATGCTGCAAATAGCGCTGGATGGTATAAAGCTCTGTCATGGAGTTGGAAACCGGGGTGCCGGTGGCAAATACCACGCCGCGCCCGCCGGTCAGCTCATCCATGTAGCGGCACTTGGAGAACATATCCGAGGATTTCTGCGCATCGGTGGTGGAAAGCCCTGCCACGTTGCGCATCTTCGTATAGAGGAAAAGATTTTTATAATTGTCCGACTCGTCCACAAACATCCTGTCTACGCCGAGCTGTTCAAAGTAAATCACATCATCCTTGCGGTCGCTGGCTTGCAGCTTTTTCAGCCGCGCCTCCAGCCCCTTTTTCGTGCGCTCCAAGCTCTTGATGGTGAAGCTGTTGCCGCCTGCGAGCTTGGTATCCTGAATACCATCGGTGATTTCCTCAATCTGCTGGTGAAGGAGCCGTTCCTGCCGCTCCGGACTGATGGGGATACGCTCAAACTGGCTGTGGCCGATGATAACGGCGTCATAGTCGCCGGTGGCGATACGGGCGCAGAATTTCTTGCGGTTGTGGGTTTCAAAGTCCTTCTTGGTAGTGACAAGGATGTTTGCCGAAGGGTAGAGCCGCAGAAATTCGGACGCCCACTGTTCCGTCAGATGGTTTGGCACGACAAAAATGGACTTCTGGCACAGTCCCAGCCTCTTAGATTCCATCGCAGAGGCTACCATTTCAAAGGTTTTTCCCGCACCGACCTCGTGTGCCAGCAGCGTATTCCCGCCGTACAGCACATGGGCGATGGCGTTTTTCTGATGCTCTCGGAGGGTGATTTCCGGGTTCATCCCAGAGAAAACGATGTGGCTGCCGTCATACTCGCGGGGACGAGTGCTGTTCATTTCCTCGTTGTATTGCCGTACCAGCGTTTCGCGCCGCTCCGGGTCTTTCCAAATCCAGTCCTTGAACGCATCCCGGATAAGCTGCTGCTTCTGCGCGGCAAGGGTGGTTTCCTTGGCGTTGAGGACACGGCGCTCCCGTCCGTCTGCATCCTCAATGGTATCGTAGATGCGAATGTCGCGGAGGTTCAGTGCATCCTCCAGCAGCCGATAGGCGCTGGCGCGGTCTGTGCCGTAGGTGGTGAACGCCGCCACATCGTTGTAGCGCACCATGCTCTTGCGGGAAACCTGCCATTCTGCGGTGTACGGGACATAGCTGATCTCGATCTGTCCGCGCAGATAGCGGGGCGTTTCAAAGGTTTCGTACATGAATTGCTCGATGTACTTCTTATCAAACCATGTCGCACCCAGCCGCACCTCAATCTCACTGGCTTCAAGGTCTTTCGGCTGGGCAGCAATCAGGGCGTCCACATTCCCAGCGAAGAATGGGTCGCGCGCTGCCACGCGCTGCGCGGTACGGAGCTTCTGCCGGACGTTGCCGGAGAGATATTCGTCCGCCGTCTGCCAGCCCTTTGCCCAATGCTCGCCGCCGTCCTCCAAGTCAAACGGGCCGCTGTTGGGTTCCTTGTAAATGACGCCCTTCAAATCCTCAACAATCTGCGGGATTTTCTCGCTGCCGCCCATGAGGGAGGCCATGAAGTCGAGATCGACGCAGGCTCTTTCTCCGATGCAGACAGCAAGGGCTTCGCTGGCGGTATCCACAGAATCTACGCTGCGCTGCTGCTTGATGGTGCGCTTGTGGAACATATCCGCCTTGCGCTCCAGCTTTCCGTCGTCGTCCAGCACTTCCAGTGAACACAGGAGGTAGTAAGAGGAATCGTCAGAGAACGCAAGACGGTTCGCACGGTCATTGATTAGGCCATGTTTTGCGGAGAACGCATCATAGAGGCGGTTTAGCTCGGTCTGCGTTTCCTGAATCCGGCTTTCTGCGCTGTACTCGTCCATTTGCAGGGCAATCAGCTCATTCACGCAATCCCGCAGCGCGACCATGCCCTTGACACGCTCGGCGGCGGTGGCGTTCAGCTCCGGTTTGACCATGCGGCTGTTTTCCCGGTAGTACACCTCGCCGTCCACCACGGTGTAGGAGTAGTTTTTCACATTGGGGTCTGCGGGGATGGACGTGTCGATCTGTTCGCCCTCGCCCAGCTCTGGCAGTTCCGCCTCCTGATAGGTGCCGCGAATGTTTTTCACGGCATCATGGAGCTGATCTGCAAGCTCCAGCCCCTCAATGGGGACAACGGTGAAATCCTGCTTGCCGTATTGGGTGCTTTCGGAGGTCTGCCTGCCTAAAATCATCTCCGGGTGGTCAACAAAATAGCGGTTGATAGCAAAGCCATCCTCGTTCTGGCCGAGGTGTACCCAATCCGGTTCGATCTCAATGGGACGGTCACGCTTTTGCAGGAAGATGATGTCGGACACAACTTCCGTACCGGCGTTGGCGCGGAACGCATTGTTGGGCAGACGAATGGCACCCAGCAGCTCCGCCCGCTGCGCGATGTACCTGCGGACTTCGGACGATTGCTTGTCCATCGTGTAGCGGGAGGTCACAAACGCAATCACGCCGCCCGGACGCACTTGGTCGAGGGTTTTGGCAAAGAAGTAGTCGTGAATGGAAAAACCGAGCTTGTTATAAGCCCGGTCATCTACCTGATATTGTCCGAACGGGACGTTGCCCACGGCGAGGTCGTAAAAGTCTTTTCTGTCCGTTGTTTCAAAGCCCGCGATGGTAATGTCCGCCTTGGGATAAAGCTGCTTGGCAATACGTCCGGTGATGCTGTCCAGCTCCACGCCGTAGAGCTTGCTGCCCTGCATCTGCTCCGGCAGCAGGCCAAAAAAGTTGCCAACGCCCATAGACGGCTCCAGAATGTTACCGCTCTGGAAGCCCATATTGCCGACCGCTTCATAGATCGCCTTGATGACGGTAGGGCTGGTGTAGTGGGCGTTCAGCGTGGACGCACGGGCGGCAGCGTATTCCTCCGGGGAAAGTGTGGCGTACAGCTCTGCAAACTCGTCCGACCAGTTTGGTTTATTTTCATCGAACGCATCAGCCAAACCGCCCCAGCCCACATAGCGGGAGAGGATTTCCTGCTGCTCCGGGCTGGCCTGTAAGCCCTCAAACTCCAGCCCTTGCAGGAGATGGATAGCCGCCATATTTGCCCGAAACTTTGCTTTTGCGCCGCCGACGCCGAGGGCATCGTCGGTGATGTGGAAATTCTGCGCGTCGCGGTGGCTTGCCGCCTTGAAGTCAGCGTAAGCGGCCTGCTCCGCAGCGGCAATGCTGGGAAAGCCCTGCCACTCGCCGTCAACGGGAATAGATACCGCAGGACGGTGTGCGGGAGGCTCGTCGATCTCAGCCTGAGAGATGGCATCATCAAAATCAGGCACAAACTCGCCCATTTCCGAAAGTGCCGCTCGGCCTTCCTGCTCCAGAATCAGCGCTTCTTCCTCGCTCATGGCGGGAGGTTCAGGCTCGGCGGGTTCCACAGAGGGCGGGTCATGCTCCGGTTCCGGGATGTGCAGCGTCTGGATTTCTATGTCGTAGGGCAAGTGTGTTTTCTCGGCGGGATAGAACGCGACGGGTTTGGTGATGGGCTGCGGCTGCTCCTGTTCCTGTTCTTCAACAAACGAGCGTACAAACGCAATGTGTTCAGCGCGGAAGATGGGAAAGCCCTGCCTGTTTTGAAAAGTCACATCGCGCAGAGATACTTCATCTGCGCCGAAATTCACGCTGTCAATGACAAACTTCCGTCCGTCAATCTCCAGCTCCATGCCAATGGGGATATACTCCTTGGCATCGGCCTCGTTGATAACATCATAGCCGTCGGTTTCATTTGGCTGCGCAAACACGAAACTGTGTCCATGCTCCAGCAGCCGCTTTGCGGCGCTTGCCCATTGTCCAAAATCATAGCCGGTCACAGCGGTTTCGCCCATACCGGGAATATCGCGTTGCAGCAGGCGGCGATTCAAAGCGCTGGCGGCGCGTTCTGCATCCGCGTCATAAAAAAGCAGCCGTTCTCCGACACGGACACCGATGAGCTTTTCGGGATGCTCTGCACGAAGTGCCTGATATGCCAAAATATTCGGCGCAAGCTCACGACCCTGATCTGCAATTCGTGTGAGGACAGCAGAAACCGGTTCGGTTCTGTGTTCCGGATCGTGATTGCTCTCGCTGGAGGATGAAACGACGCTGAGATGCGCGATAGTTTCATCTGCGGAATCAACATTATAGAGCTTACCATCAATTTCCACGCGCTGCCCCATAAGGTTTTGAACCGCTTGCGGCGTCTCCGGGGTTGGCTGTTCTGTGTGCTGCGCCGCAATGACGCGCTGCGGCTCCGGTTCAGAAACCTCGAAATATCTGGTGTCGAGGTAGCGTTCAAAGGAATTGCGGTCGATGCTGACAGGTTCCTGTCCGGGTACGTTCGGTAACGTGTGCCAGACGTGATCTTCATCTACACGCGCGATAACGCCGACTGCTGCTATGTGGTCTAACTCTATGGATGAAATGCGATCTCCAATATGATAAGTATAGCCAAGCGGTGTTGTAAACGCCGGAGGGGATAGCTCAATTCCCATATCCCGTTTGATGCCATCCAAGTAAGCAATGGCGTTATTCTGTTCTGCAAAGCGGAGCGTTTGTTCCCCATCTCCGCAGAACCGTTCCAACACCTCATCCCAAATGCCGGTAATTCCGCCCTCGCCGGGATGCAGACGAATGGAGTATCGGTCAGGTGAAAATAACCGCAGTCGCTCATTCTCATCGTAAAATTTATTCTCGCGGATGAGCTGTGCCAACCGCCGCTGTACCTGCGCCCATGTGAGCGTCACCGGCTCGGCGTTTCCTACATGGATATACATGGGAGTTTTGCTATCTTCCCAGCCATATTTTGCAGCCAGCCATGCGGCGGTGCTGCGTTCTCGCCCATGCGCCTGCATATATAGTGCGACTTCCTGCTTGCCCTTTAGGTTGTTGTGCCAATCCAGAAGCGCGTTGTCAATGTCCTCCTGTGTGATCTGATAGGGAGAGGGTGCGACCGTCGCTGCCAGCGTGGGATACAGTTCCTCCAAAAGCTCCTGATGCAGCCGGTTATGGAACGTGGGCATATCAAAGTACAGGCGGACAAGCTGGAGATCATCAGATGCCGTGACAATACGACGGATAGCGTCCGCACCCTCCAGATAAGCGTTCTGGCGGTCTGAATTGCGGCAGGCATTGACAAAAGCCGTATCTTTGGAAAGCGAGTTGCCGACGGTCAGCTTGTACCCGTCAAACAGCTCTCGCACGGTAGGCTGTGGTGGCAGCTCGGCGGCGGGGTCGCGGAACACCCTCGTGCCGTCCGCGCCGAACTCTGCTTCATAAGCATTGATGGCGGCTTCTGCTTCATGGTCGATAGAGCGCAGCGTGTAAATGTGGCGCTCACCTCTAAAGTCTGGCGCTTCGGCAATCGTCACATCATACTTATCGCGCAATTTCTCTACATACATCTCTAAATTGTGCGACGGAACGCCGCACATTTCCACACGCCCAGCGCCGGGTATCGCCCTTGTGGTAAGGTTGAGATCAAGCAGCTCCGCCGCCTGTTTTGCGTCCTCGCCGTACATCTCAAAGAAATCGCCTACCTGAAACAGCACGATGTCGTCCGGGTGGGCTTCCTTGATGGAATTGTAGTCAATCTGTGCCTGTGTTGGCAGTTCACGCTCCGCTTCCTTTTCCCGCTGAAGCTGGGCGTAGCGCTCCTTTTCCCTTGGAGAGAGGAAGCGGTCCTTCTGAATGAGGCTGTCAATCCTTGCGGCCACCTTCGTCCAACTCAGCTCCACATTGGCACAGCCTGCTTTTTTCAGGACAATGCCGCGGCTGCCGTGGCTTT
>OFRZ01001798.1_pt1 | contig 12090 bp, 9 predicted proteins | sample 1543181 | NCBI WGS metagenome assembly OFRZ01 (sample SAMN04209245, study PRJEB22552) | human gut metagenome | biome: gut; material: feces | host: Homo sapiens | place: USA: Oklahoma | reverse complement strand
GCATGCCCGGCCCCTACGGGCGCGCGCCGGGGAGCCTTACGGGTGTGACCTATTCACGGGCAATCGCCGCAAGCGCTGCCCTCATCAGTCAGCGGTCGGGGCCGCTGACAGCTTCCCCCAAGGGGGAAGCCGCTCGACGGAAAAATCTGCAAAAACCCTATTGACACGCCCTTGTTTTTATGATAAACTATCCCTTGTAAAAAAAGCAGCAACCGGCAGTAGGCCGTCGGCTCACCTTGAGGGTTTGCAAAAGCCCCGGGTCATACCATGATTACGCACAACAGGTGCGCAACTTCGTATGTTCGGCGGCTGCTTTCAATGGCAGCCGCTTTTGTCATTATCATACACTTGTGGGAGGTGTGTTACAATCGCCAGCAACAGCAAATCCAACGAACTGGAGATCAATGAGCAGATCCGCGACAAAGAAATCCGCCTGATCGGGGTAGATGGCGCGCAGATGGGCATTATGAGCCCGCGCGACGCACTGAAGATGGCTATCGACAAGGACCTTGACCTCGTCAAGGTCGCGCCGCAGGCCAAGCCGCCGGTGTGCAAAATTCTTGATTACGGTAAATACCGGTTCGAGATGCAGAAAAAGGAAAAGGAAGCCAAGAAGAACCAGAAAGTGGTTGAACTCAAGGAGATCCGCCTTTCCCTGAACATCGACACCAACGACTTCAACACCAAGGTGAACCAGGCTGCCAAGTTCCTGCAGCAGGGTCACAAGCTCAAGGTGAGCATCCGGTTCCGCGGCCGTGAGATGGCACATACCAGCCTGGGTCTGGATGTCCACAAGCGTTTTGCCGAGGCGTTGGAGGGCAAGGCCGTCATCGACAAGCAGCCCAAGCTTGAGGGCCGCAGCATGATGATGTTCATGTCCCCCGTTCCCAACAAGTAAGAAAGTAAACTCTCTAGGAGGAAACAACAATGGCTAAAATGAAGCTCAAGACCCTTTCCGGCGCCAAGAAGCGCTTCAAGATGACTGCTTCCGGCAAGATCAAGCGCAATGCGTCCAAGCGCCGTCACATCCTGACCAAAAAGACCACCAAGCTCACCCGCGGCCTGCGTATGCCCAAGTACGTCGACAAGACCAACGAGGCAGCCGTCAAGAAAATGATGCCCTACGGTGGCTAATCACTAAGACATTTAAAGGTCAGTTACTACCAGTTACAGACAAAGGAGATATAAAACATGGCTCGTATTAAAGGCGCTACCATGACGCACAAGCGTCGTGCTAAGACTCTCAAGCTCGCAAAGGGTTACTACGGTGCTAAGTCCAAGCACTTCCGCATGGCCAAGCAGGCCGTTATGAAGAGCGGCAACTACGCTTTCGTCGGCCGTAAGCAGAAGAAGCGCCAGTTCCGCAACCTGTGGATCACCCGCATCAACAACGCTGTTCGTGCTCAGGGTATGAACTACTCCACCTTCATGAACGGCCTGAAGAAGGCCGGCGTCGAGCTGAACCGCAAGATGCTGTCTGAGATGGCCATCCACGATCCCGCCAGCTTCAACGCTCTGGTCGAGACCGCCAAGAAGGCTCTGTAATAGCTTGCATAAAAGACTCGCGCACACGCGCGAGTCCTTTTGTGTTTAAAGGGGGAAATGGCAAAAAAGCGGGCAACCAAGGAAAGCTCTCCCCTCATCCGGCCTGCGGGCCACCTTCTCCCCCAAGGAGAGAAGGCTTGAGGCTGTGGAGCCTTCCCCTTCGGGGGAAGGTGTCGGCGGCCCCGACCGCCGACGGATGAGGGACGGCCTTCCGGCAGACTGCCGTTTCCCTTTATTCATACAAATCAGTTGATTTTATCCAAAAGGGGCGCTACAATGGAAACGATCACAAGCCGCGAAAACGCTAAGATCAAATACGCCTGCGCGGTGCGCGACTCAGAAAAGCAGCGCGCCGCCGACGGGCTTTTCTTTGCCGAGGGGCCGAAGCTCTGCCTGGAGCTGGCCAAAAGCTGCACGCCGCGTGCGATGTACGCCACGGCGGCGGCGCTGGCCAAAACGCCCGAGCTGGCCCAATTCGACCCCGCCGAGATCGCGCCCCATGTGGCCGAAAAATTAAGCGGCACCAAATCCAATCAGGGTGTGTTTGCCCTGTTTGAAACGCCCGTGCCGCCCGCGGACACGCTGGACACGGCCCGCCGCATTTTGATGCTGGAGGGCGTGCAGGACCCCGGCAACGTGGGTACGCTGCTGCGCAGCGCCGCCGCGTTCGGCTTTGATGCCGTCGTGCTGGGGCCGGGCTGCGCGTCGCCGCTGTCGCCCAAGACGCTGCGGTCCTCGATGGGCGCGGCGGGGCGGCTGCCGACGCTGCACAGCGACGATCTGCCCGCCGCGCTGGCCGCGTTGCGTGCCCGCGGCGTGACGACGCTGGCAACGGCGCTCTACCGTTCCCGTCCGCTGGACGAGGCCGGGAACGATTTCCCGGGCGGGCTGTGCGTCGTCATCGGCAGCGAGGGGCAGGGCCTGACGGACAGGACCGTCGAGGCCTGCGACATGGCCGTCCGCATCCCGATGACAGACCGCGTCGAGAGTTTGAACGCGGCAGTGGCGGGCAGCGTCCTGCTGTGGCATTTCAGGGGTGTGTAACGCATTCCCGGCCCCCTCCGGGAGCGGGTGAGGGGAGAGAACCTTGCCATTGCCGGAAAATTTCGGGTTGAGATGAAGTTCTCTCCCTCAGTCGCCTGCGGGCGACAGCTCCCTCGCAGAGGGAGCCAAGGAGTTGCCCATGGACAAAACACTTGCCTGGCTCTGGCTGGCGGATGCCGTCGGCTCGGGCTGCCAATATGCGCAGGAGCTGCTGGAACTCTACCCCGACCCGGCGGAGCTGTACGATGCCCTGCGTGCCGGGACCGAGGCCCCGCCCGCCTGCCTGACGCCCCACGCGCTGGCACAGCTGCGGGACACGACGCCCTTTGATTATGAGGAACGGCTCGACCACTGCCTGCTGTCGGGCATCGACGTGCTGACGCCCGACGAGGGCGTATACCCGGACCGCTTGCGGGACCTGCCCGACCTGCCGCTGGCGCTCTACGTGACCGGCGACATCGCCTGCCTGAACGGGCGGCGGTACGCGGGCATGGTGGGCACGCGGCGGCCCAGCACCTACGGGCGGCAGGCCGCGTTTGACCTGTCACTGGCGATGGCGCGGGCGGGCGTCGTGCTCGTCAGCGGCCTGGCCGACGGACTGGACAGCGAGGCACACCGCGCCGCCGTGCAGGCTGATGTGCCGACGGTGGCCTTTCTGGGCACGGCCATCGACAAGACCTACCCCGCGTCCAATGCGAAGCTGCGCACCGCCATTGAGAAGGGCGGCGGCGCGGTCTGCAGCGAGTATCCGCCCGGCTACAGCGGGCGCACGACGGGCACTTTTCTGGCCCGCAACCGGCTCATTGCCGCGCAGAGCGAGGCGCTCTGCGTCGCCGAGGCCCGCACCCGCAGCGGCACGCTGAACACCGTCGGCCACGCCGAACGGCTGGGCCGCCCCGTGCTGGCCGTGCCGGGCAGCATCTACAGCGCTTTGAGCGAGGGCACAAACGAGCTGCTGCGCACCCACCGCGCCGAGCCGCTCTGCAAAGCCGCGGACGCGCTGGATATACTGGGTATTGGCGCGGAGACCGCCGCCCCGGCGCAGCAACGGTTTGACCCGGCCACGGTCAGCGCCGATGCGCAGGCCGTCTACGCTGTGTTAAAGCCCACGCCCCAAAGCATCGACGCCCTGTGCGCCGCCGCAAGCCTGCCCGCCGGACGGGTGCTGGCGGCGTGTACCGAGCTGGAGCTGATGGGCGGAGCCCAGGCGCAGCCGGGGAGAAGATATATTGCAGTATAATAGATGAAGGCAGTGGCAAGGTGCCCGGGCGGATATGGAATCCGCCCCTACGGCTGTAGGGGTCGGCGTCCTCGACGACCCGGGGCGTTTGTGGCGGCGATAAGCTGGCGGGCGAACAATGTTCGCCCCTACAGGCAACGCTCGGAAGTATGCGTGTCATCTAAATTTAAACATTGAGGTAACTTATGCCAAAATTAGTCATCGTGGAATCCCCTGCCAAGGCCAAGACCATTGGCAAGTATCTGGGCCGCGGCTACAAGGTCACGGCCAGTATGGGCCATGTGCGCGACCTGCCCGCCAGCACGCTGGGCATTGATGTCGAAAATGGCTATACACCGAAATATATCACCATCAAGGGCAAGCAGAAGCTCGTCAAGGAGCTGAAGGCCGAGGCCAAAAAGTGCGACGGCGTCCTGCTGGCAACCGACCCGGACCGCGAGGGCGAGGCCATCAGCTGGCATCTGGCGAACATTCTGGGGCTGGACCCCAGCGCACCCAACCGCGTGACCTTTGACGAGATCACGAAGAAGGGCGTCAAGGAGGGCATGGCCCACCCGCGCGCCATCAATATCGACCTGTTCAACGCCCAGCAGGCCCGGCGTGAGCTGGACCGTCTGGTCGGCTACAAATTGAGCCCGTTCCTGTGGAAAAAGGTCCGCCGCGGTCTGTCCGCGGGCCGCGTGCAGAGCGTGGCCGTGCGGCTGATCCGGGACCGCGAGCTGGAAATTGAAAACTTCAAGCCCGACGAATACTGGAACATCGACGCACTGCTGAACCCGCAGGGCGAGAAGGGCGAGTTCACGGCCCGCCTGGCCGCCACCGCCGACGGCAAAAAGCTGACCGTCACCAATAAGCAGCAGGCCGACGGCATCCTGGCCGCGCTGGACGGCAGGGACTATACCATCACGAAGATCGAAAAGGGCAAGCGCCGCCGCCAGCCCTCGCCGCCCTTCATCACGTCCACCTTGCAGCAGGACGCGAGCCGCGCGTTCGGCTTCTCGGCCACCCGCACGATGCGCGCCGCCCAGACGCTGTATGAAGGCGTGGACATTGCGGGCCACGGCACGGTGGGTCTTATCACCTATATGCGTACCGACTCGCTGCGCATTGCCGCCGAGGCTCAGGCCGCGGCCAAGACCTTTATTGCGGAGCGCTGGGGCGACAACTACGTCTGCAAGACCGCCCGCAAGTGGAAAAGCCGCTCCGCCACCGCCGCGCAGGACGCCCACGAGGCCATCCGCCCGTCTATGCCCGAGCTGACCCCCGACGAGGTCGAGCAGAGCATCAGCGGCGACACCGCAAAGCTCTACCGCTTGATCTGGAGCCGCTTTATGGCCAGCCAGATGGCCGACTGCATTCAGGACACCGTCTCCGCGTCCATCACGGCAGGGGACTACCTGTTCCGTGCGTCGGGCTTCCGCGTCTCGTTCGACGGCTTCACCGCGCTGTACGAGGAATCCACCGACGACGCCAAAAAGAAGGAGACCGCCCTGCCCCCGCTGGAGGAGGGCCAGACCCTTAAACTCAAAAAGCTGACGGCGGACCAGAAGTTCACCCAGCCGCCGCCGCTTTACACCGAGGCCACGCTGATCCACGCGCTGGAGGAAAACGGCATCGGACGCCCGTCCACCTATGCGCCCATCATCACGACCATCGTGGACCGCGGCTATGTGGAGAAGGACCAGAAGAAGCTGAAAACCACCCCGCTCGGCCAGGCCGTCAACACAGTCATGATGGAGCAGTTCCCCGACATCGTCAACGTGAAATTCAGCGCTGACATGGAGAAAAAGCTCGACGTTGTCGAAGCCGGCCAGGCGGACTGGGTCAAGACCATCGACGACTTTTACCAGGGCTTTGAAAAGAGCCTGGAGCAGGCCGAGAAGAATATGGAGGGCAAGCGCATCAAGGTCGAGGACATCCCCACGGATGAGATCTGCGAAAAATGCGGGCGGCCCATGGTCATCAAATCTGGCCGCTACGGCAAGTTTGTGGCGTGCTCGGGCTTCCCGGAGTGCCGCAACGCCCACCCGCTGGTCAAGGACACGGGCGGTCTCTGCCCGCTGGACGGCGGCCACATGCTGGTGCGCAAGAGCGCCAAGGGCCGCGTCTACTACGGCTGCAGCAACTACCCCAAGTGCAACTATATGACCTGGGACGAGCCGGTGCCCGAAAAGTGCCCCCAGTGCGGCAGCACCCTCTTTAAAAAGAAGGGCCAGCTGTACTGCGCCAAAGAGGGGTGCGGGTTTGTGAAGGCGATTGAGAAGAAATGACCGCTTTCGGCACTTCTGCAGGGGTCGATGCTTGCATCGACCCGCGGACAGGCTGCCGACTTGCGGGCGGATGCGCGTATCCGCCCCTACAACCTGCGGAAAACAGAGACGTTACGGAGAAACTATGCAAGTGAAAATCATCGGTGCCGGTCTGGCCGGCTGCGAGGCGGCGCTTTGGCTGGCGGACCGCGGCGTGCAGGTCGAGTTGTACGAGCAGAAGCCCGCAAAATATTCCCCGGCCCATAAAAGCGCGGGCTTCGCGGAGCTGATCTGCTCCAACTCGCTCAAGGCCGAGCGCCCCGACTCCGCGTCGGGACTTTTGAAAATTGAGATGAAGATGATGGGCAGCCATCTGTTGGACGCCGCCGAGACCGCCCGCGTGGCGGCGGGCGGTGCACTGGCCGTGGACCGCGATGTGTTTTCCACCGCCGTGACCGAAATGGTGGAAAAACACCCCAACATCACGGTCCGGCGCGAGGAGGTCACGGCGCTGGACGAGAGCGCACCCGTGCTCGTCGCCAGCGGCCCGCTGACCGAGGGCGCACTGGCACAGGCCGTCGCCGCGCTGACCGGCGACCATCGGCTGAGCTTTTATGACGCTGTCGCGCCCATCGTGACCGCCGAGAGCCTTGACTATGACAAGGTTTTTGCCGCGTCCCGCTATGGCCGCGGCGAGGCGGACTACCTGAACTGCCCGTTCAATAAAGAGGAATACGAGGCATTCCACGCGGCGCTCATTGCCGCCGAGCGCGCGCCGCTCCACGACTTTGACGGCGACCTGACCGTCTACGAGGGCTGTATGCCCATTGAGGTCATGGCCGCCCGCGGCGCGGATACGATCCGGTTCGGCCCCCTGCGCCCCGTCGGTCTGCGCGACCCGCGCACCGGCCACCGCCCCTGGGCCGCCGTCCAGCTGCGTGCCGAGAACACGGCCCGCACGCTCTATAACCTCGTCGGCTTCCAGACCAACCTGAAATGGGGCGAACAGAAACGGGTGTTCAGCATGATCCCCGGCCTGGAGCACGCCGAATTTGTGCGGTATGGCGTCATGCACCGCAACACCTTTTTGGAAAGCCCGAAAGTTTTGACGAAGCAGCAGTTCTTGAAAGAACATCCCAACGTGTTTTTTGCAGGGCAGATCACCGGCTTTGAGGGCTATATGGAGAGCGCGGCGTCCGGCTTGCTGGCGGCGCACCAGATGCTTGCACGGCTCAAGGACCGTGAGCTGCCGCCGCCCCCGGCGGCAACGATGTGCGGCGCGCTGCTGGACTACATCACGACGCCGAACAAGGACTTCCAGCCGATGGGTGCGAACATGGGCATCCTGCCCCGCACCGAGGAGATCAACATCATCCGCGACAAGCGGGAGCGCTACATGGCACTTTCGCAGGCCGCGCAGGACGCCATGCAGGCGTGGGTAAAGGAGTACGAAGCATGAAAATTTTAGTGGATGCCATGGGCGGCGACAACGCCCCGCTGTGCGTTTTGCAGGGCGTGAGCCAGGCCGCGGCGGAGTTCGGCGACGGCATGGAGCTGGTGCTGCTGGGTGAGGAAAAAGCCATCCGCGACTGCGCAAAAGAGAATAAAATCGACCTTGCACCGTTTGAGATCCTCAACTGCACCGAGACCATCGACATGCACGATGACCCGGTCAAGGCTGTGCGCCACAAAAAGGATTCCAGCCTTGTGAAGGGCCTGACCATGCTGAAGAACGGCGAGGCCGATGCCTTTGTCAGTGCCGGCTCCACCGGTGCGCTGCACGTCGGCACCAGTCTCATCGTGCGCACGGTCAAGGGTGTCAAGCGCCCGGCGCTGGCCACCCCGATGCCCGGCGCCAAGCAGAATTTCCTGCTGCTGGACTGCGGTGCGAACGTCGAGTGCCGCCCCGAAATGCTGAACGCCTTCGGCACGATGGGCAGCGTCTACGCCGAGAAGGTCATGGGCCGCGAAACGCCGAAGGTCGCGCTTGTCAACAACGGCGCGGAGGACACGAAGGGCACGCCGACCTACCGCGAGGCCCACAAGCTGCTGAAGGCAAACCCCTGCATCCACTTTGCGGGCAACATTGAGCCGCGCTACATCATGGACGGCGACGTGGACGTCGTCGTCTGCGACGGCTTTGTCGGCAACGTCGTGCTCAAGCTGACCGAGGGCGTCGCCAAAACGCTGCTGGGGATGCTGAAAAAAATCTTCTTGCAGAACCTGATCACCAAGCTCAGCTATCTGGGCATCAAGGGCGGTCTGGGCGAGCTGAAACGTATGATGGACTCCGAGGAGGTCGGCGGCGCACCGCTGCTGGGCGCCGCGAAGCCGGTCATCAAGGCGCACGGTTCCAGCCACGCCAAGGGCATCAAGAACGCCATCCGTCAGGCCAAGCTCTGCGTTGCCAACGACCTGTGCGGCACGATGGAGAAGGCGCTGGCAGAAACGGCGAAGCAGGCGGAAGAAGCAGACGCTTAAAAGGAAAGCTGCCCTGTAGGGGCCGGACATGTCCGGCCCGCGGCATAAAAAATACCGCCCGTAAAAGGGCAATCGAGATAAGGTTGAGGGCCGGGCATGCCCGGCCCCTACGGACTAGCCGGAAAGGTGAAAGAATATGGCTCACAAACCGGAAGAACTGCAGGAGGTCCTGCACTATACATTCAAAAATCCTGCGCTGCTGCGCATTGCGCTGACCCATACCAGCTATGCCAACGAGAGCAAGGTCGCCACGACCCACAACGAGCGGCTGGAATTTCTGGGCGACAGCGTGCTGTCCGTCGTTGTAGCGGACTACCTGTTCCACCAGTCGGGCCGCCCCGAGGGCGAGCTGACCCGTATGCGCGCCAGCCTCGTCAGCGAGGATGCACTGTTCCAGTTCGCACAGGAAATTCAGCTGGGTGAGTATCTGCGCCTTGGCCACGGCGAGGACCTTGGCGGCGGACGCAGCCGCCCGAGCGTCGTCTCCGATGCGTTCGAGGCGGTCATTGCCGCGCTGTATCTGGACGGCGGCATGGAGGCCGCGCGCAATTTCATCCTGCCCTTCATCACCGAGGGCAAGCACGCCGAGGCCGACTACAAGACCCGCCTGCAGGAGATCGTGCAGCAGAACCCGGAAGAGCGGTTGAGCTACGTAGTAGAAAGCGAGTCCGGCCCGGATCACGACAAGCATTTTGTGGTGGCGGTGCGGTTCAACTCTGACCGCGTGGCCCGTGGCGAAGGCCGCAGCAAAAAGGCCGCTGAGCAGTGCGCCGCAAAAGAAGCGCTCAAGCTGCTGGGCGTGATAAAGGAAAAGTAAATGGTATTCAAGGAACTGGAGATCCAGGGCTTCAAGAGCTTTCCCGATAAAGTCAAAATTCGGTTCGACGCAGGCGTTACTGGCGTGGTAGGTCCCAACGGCTCCGGCAAGTCGAACCTTTCGGACGCAGTGCGCTGGGTGCTGGGCGAGACCAGCTCCCGCCAGCTGCGCGCGGCAGGCAAGATGGAGGACGTGATCTTCGGCGGCACCCGGCGGCGCGGAGCCATGGGCTTTGCGCAGGTGCGGCTGACGCTGGATAACGCAGACCATACCTTTGATGTGGATGCGGACGAAGTGACCATTGGCCGCAAATATTACCGCTCCGGCGACAGCGAGTATACCATCAACGGGCAGGTGTGCCGGTTGAAGGATGTGTACGAACTTTTGCTGGATACCGGCATTGGCCGCGACGGCTACTCGGTCATCGGGCAGGGCCGCATTGCGGAGATCGTGGCCGCAAAAAGCAGTGAGCGCCGCGAGATCTTTGAGGAAGCCTGCGGTATTGCCAAGTACCGCTACCGCAAGACCGAGGCAGAACGCCGCCTTGCTGCGGCGGGCGAAAACCTTGAACGCCTGCGGGACATCCTTGGCGAGCTGGAAAGCCGGGTAGGCCCGCTGGAAAAAGAGAGCGCCAAGGCAGAAAAGTTCCTCGAGTTGGCCGCACAGCGCAAAACGCTGGAAGTGACCCTGTGGACCGACGGGGTGCACCGCGCCCGGGAAGCCGTGCGCCAGCAGGTGCGGGACTACGAGACCGCCCAGACCGACTACGAGCGTTTTGACCGGGAGACGAAAGCCGCCGAGCAGGAGGCTGAGGAGATCCGGATGCAGGCACAGCAGCTGACCATTGCGGTCGAGCGCCTGAATGGGGATATCCGCAGCATCACCGAGCAGATCAGCGGTTCGGACAGCCGCATTGCCGTGCTGGAAAACGACATCCTCCGCAACGAGGAGAGCGCCGCATCCCTGCAGGAAGAGATCAGCGCCGGGGAACAGGACAGCACCGAGGCACAGGCCGCCTTGCAGCGCCACCGTGCCGTGGCAAAGACCATGGAAGCGGAGGGCGAAAAACTGGCGGCAGAGATCGAGGCACTGAACGCGGAGATCGCCCGTCTGACCGATGCCAGCAGTGCCAGCGGTGCCCGCAAGGATACCCTGAAAGCAGAACTTGCCGGCCTGACAGCCCGGCGCACCGAAGCGCAGGTGGCGCAGGCCGCTGCCGAAGCTGCCGGGGAAACAGCCCGCCAGCGCCTGCCTGCCCTTGAGCAGAGCGTGCAGGAAAGCACCGCCCAGCGGGACGAAGCAAAGCAGGATCTGGACGACACCATCAAGTATCGCCGGATGTTGGAAGAAAACGAGAAGCAGCTGGCAAATGTCCGTTCCGGCGTGGAACTCAAGCTGAAAGGCCGCAAGGCTGCGCTGGACGATGCCGACCGGGACGAGCAGTGCCTTGGCCGGGAACTGGATGCGGCCCGCCAGCGCCTTTCCGTGCTGCGGGAACTGGAAAAGAACATGGACGGCTACCAAAACTCGGTCAAGGCCGTCATGCGTGCTGCCGGTGCACGCCGCCTGCGGGGCATCATCGGGCCGGTGTCCTCCATCCTGCGGGTGGAGCCGGGCCGGGAGGTCGCCATTGAGACCGCGCTTGGCGGTGCCCTGCAGAACATCGTGGTGGAGAACGAAGCCGCTGCCAAAGCGGCCATTGCCCTGCTGCGCAATGACAATGCAGGCCGCGCCACCTTCCTGCCGCTGGATACCGTCCAGCCCGGCGTGTTCCGCGGCCGACTCTCCGGTACGGCACGGCTTGCCTCCAGTCTGGTGCAGGCCGACCGCCGGTATGACAACATCGTATCGAACCTGCTGGGCCGCATCATCGTGGTGGATGATATCAACGAGGCCTCCCGTGCGGCCCGGGACAACGGTTTCCGCAGCAAGGTCGTCACGCTGGATGGTCAGGTGGTCAATGCGGGCGGCAGCTTTACCGGCGGCAGTGTCCAGCGCAGCGCGGGTTTGTTCACCCGCAAGCAGGAGCTGGAGGAGCTGCGGGTCAAGGCTGCGAAATTGCAGAAGGAGTGCCTTGCCGCTCAGGAAAAGACCGACCAGTGCAAACAGCAGGCAGATGCTCTGAACGCAGAGCTGACCGCCGCCAGCAGTGAGCAGATCACTGCCGCCAACGACCGTGTGCGGGCCGAAGCAGAGCGCAAGCGGCTGGAAGCTGCCATGGAGCAGGCCGAGACGGCCCTTGCCGCGCGGCAGAAGGAGATCGACACCCTGAACGCCCAGCTGGCAGACAGCCGGGAAAAGGCCGCGCAGGCCGAAGCACAGGAAGCTGCGTTGGCCGGGGAGATCGAAGCAAAATCGGGCGAGCTGAACCGCATTGCCGAGGGAGACGATGCGTTTCTGACCCGGCAGCGGGCGCTGGCCGAGCAGGTGAGCGCCAAGCGGCTGGAACAGGTGGGCCGCCAGAAGGATGCCGAGCTGGCGCAGGCACAGATCGAAGCGCTGGAACAGCGCACCCGGGATGCCGAGAGCCGCCGGGCCTCTCTGGAAGAGAGCCTTGCCGCCCTTGCCGCCCGCAGTGATGCCTGCCGGGCCGAGATCGAGGCCATCCGCAAAGCCAAGACCGACAGCACGGGAAAGATCGCGGAGAAAGAGGCGGCCATCCGCCAGGCAACCGAGCAGCGGCTGGGCCGCCAGCAGGCCGAGACCGAGGCACT
>OFRZ01001793.1_pt1 | contig 12112 bp, 17 predicted proteins | sample 1543181 | NCBI WGS metagenome assembly OFRZ01 (sample SAMN04209245, study PRJEB22552) | human gut metagenome | biome: gut; material: feces | host: Homo sapiens | place: USA: Oklahoma | reverse complement strand
CGGTAAGGCACAGGATTTTGATTCCTGCATTCGTTGGTTCGAATCCAACTAGCCCAGCTTGCTTAAAAATTAAATTATGGGATACTAGCTCAGTTGGTAGAGCACTTGACTTTTAATCAAGTTGTCGGGGGTTCGAATCCCCCGTGTCTCACTAAGAACTTTTTATTATATGTTTTAATATAAATAAAAAGTAAGGACTTCCAGGAATGGAAGTCCTTTTTCGTTGTATCTCATTTTTTCTGCAGCAACCGGAACCAGGAAAAGAAATTGTAATACAATTAAAATTGTATCTCACAAACCCAAACCGGTTTTCACGATCAGCACCGCAGCACTTCAACATTGAGATACATTACACATGGAGCAAAGAAGCGCGAAGCGAACAATTGACTTTATAAAAAAGATTCGCTTCAAATTCTGACTTTGACCAGAAGTAGCAAAAACCATCCACAGGATCAACGACTACATATTCATCCAATGTTATAGTAAATTCTTTTATATCCATAAAATCCCCCTTAATACCCAGCCTGAAAAAATACTGGATCTAATCTGTATATATCGCTGTGCAACATCTTGGCTTGTTGGGCAAGATGTAAATACATTTTTGTTGTTGCATAATCCGAATGACCAAGCATCATGCGCAAAAACTCCAAATTGCCGCCACCAATAATAAAAGACGTTGCAAATGTGTGCCGGAGCAGATGCGGATGTAGCCGATCTATACCGGATCGCTTTTTTAATCTGGCAAAAACCATTTTCACAGATGTTTCTGTTATCGGTTCAGTTGTTCCAACCTGAGCAAACACCGGAAAATCATCTTCTGGAGTGTAAGCCCGATATTTGATCAAATAATGGTAAAGCATTCTTTTTAATTTTGGACAGAGAAACACTGTCCGGAACTTATCACCTTTACCTTTAATTGTCAGGTAATTGAGTTTAAAATTGATTCCCTTAAATGTCAGAGACACTACATCACCGAGACGGAAACCAGCATCTAGCATCAAATGGATAATGCAAAGGTTACGAAGTCCGGATTCTGTTTTATCATTATAACAACCGTCAATTTCATCAACTTCCCATTGCGTAAGAGGAAGCACCGGAGCATTGTCTTTTTTCAGAAATTTTACTTTCCGCAAAACATCAGCAGAACAGTAGCCTTCATCAATGCAATAATTTAGAAAAACCTTTATAGCTCTGAAATAAGTATTGATAGAAGTATTCTTACAACCAGTTCCACGGAGCTGGGAGAGATATGCAAGCACCAACTCCCGAGAAATTACATCACACTCGATCAGATCGGATGCTGATCCAATCCGATCTGACAGAAAATCAACAAATTTCTGCACATTAAACCGATAATATACAATAGACTGTTCAGAGCAGTAGGACTCATGATCAACGAGAAACAAGTTAAAAGCCATCTGTACATTCATATAAAAACCCTCCTTATCAGGAGATATAACCACCACTTTGCAACATTCGCCTTTACATTTCGGCTTTTTCATGTTATAACAAAGCTAAGAGTTGAAAATTATATCTCCGGTATCTTTATCTATCAACATAAGGTTACTGGAACGCTTAACAGCATTTTCCATTGTGTCCGTCAGTTCATTCGCATTGAATTGGCGGACTTTTTTTGTCTTATAGTTGTATGCATCATGTAGATCATTATCATTCAGCATACACAAAGCCTCAATGCAATCTGTTAAAGGATCATCAGCGTTAATACCACGAACATAAATTCCATAAGTAATAGCAGCCTTGACCGCCCGGGACTTAACCACTTCACTATTCAATTTTCTTGTATATATCCTGACTAAAGATCTGTCCTCTTCCGGAATAAATGTATCTGTAAGTTTGCAGCTGCGAAGTGCTTTCCAAAATGCACACAAGTCGCGCCGAGATTTATTTGAATCATTTTTCCCGGGTTCATGAGGTTCGACCAGCCGAAAAACCTTGCTGGTAAGATAATCACAGATCAACTTCCGGTTATCCAGAAAGTCATAAATACGTTTCCCGGTCAGCTTATCCGAGTTATCAAAAAAAGGAATAAGCTCATACGATTTCGTATGTTTCCGCATTACCTGATACTCAACATTCATAACAAGGTTTACAGCCGGAGTAAGCCGATCAGCCAGAGCACGGAGTGAATCCGGGGAAATCGTTTCTTCCTGCGACAGTATCCGGCGGCACTTCTCAACATAGTGTTTCTGTCTGCCATACTCCGCGTAAAACTGCAACCGGCCAAGATCTAACGATTTCCAGCTATGTTTCAAAAATGCATATTCATAACAGTACATGTCATAGCGATTAATTAACCCATTAAAAAGCCACACCTTGAAAAACCATGGTTTGTAACCTTTTTCAACCACTTCCTTGCTTTTCAAGTAAATACGTATAAAAATCTTCTGTGAACGTTTTCCCATAGCAAGATAGTCAATCTCAAAATCTTCCGATCCCTTTTTACTGGTATGCAGAACAGCATCTTTAAACCGATCCACACGCATTTTATAAAAATTCTCCGGACTGAAAAACTTTTCCGGACACTTTAAATAGTTGGAGTGCCAGCAGAAATCCACACGGTTTTCCTGTGTAAACTCGATATCCAGCCCGAAATAATCCGCTATAGCCTTCACATACTCATATGACCGCTCATAAGCAAGTTTAACACCATACATCCAGAGCATATAACTGCGAATCTGCACAACACATTCACAAGTGTTGGACTCTCCATTATCAGCCGAGTGCGGAACCTTTGGAGCAAAAAAGATATCAAACAGTTCCGGGCATTCCAGTTTTACGTTATAAAAAAAGGCATAACTAAACGGTGTATAGTTTAAAGCGTCAGGCATACCGGGAACAAAGAATGAAACGGAAGAATTGAAAGCGTTCTGATTATCCCATTCCCGGGAGAGCGCTTCGAACTTCCTGCGGAAGTCCTTCACCTTCATATCCTTGGAATCTGCCGTGAAATCCTGTTTAAATTTAACCGCATAATAAAATGTATCAATGTTATGTAAGAACTTTTTTTGTTTAAAGTCGAACCAGTAAGTGTTTTCGACTTCATCGAACTCGTTGTATACATAGGTGTCTTTTATCAATCGTACATCGACCAAAATCACACATCCTTCCATAAAATATTTTTTCGCGAAAAGCCCGTTTCGCGAAACGACAAAATTGCCGTCAAACCCTGTAACCATCGGACATAAAAGAGAATTAGTTATGTAATTTGAGACCACGTATTACAGCCCCGTGGTCACGCCCCGGGCAAGCCGCGCCGCGGGTCCCCCTCAATCCCCCGCGTCACAGCTTACCCGGGGCGTGCCGGTCCTCATATGTATCTCAAAAAATTTTCCTGGTGCCGGGAACTGCCGGAAAAATGAGATACACAAAATAAATCAAGACAACTGTTTCTGATCTGGTGCGGAGAAAAGAGCATAAGTATCATAGATCCCACTATAACGTTTCTTGAACATAAAAAACTCAGATCCGACCTTTTGCTTCATCGGGTACCAGACTTTCACAGCCACGAAGAGTTTACCACCAAAGAGCAGAGAAAAGATCTTACCGGCCACACCAAAATTAGAAACCTTCCTGTGAATCCATTCATACTCGATCAGGGAGCGGATCTGACGGTCAAGCATCCGGTCAAACTGCGCGACAAGGATAACTTCATAACCCAATTTCCGGTGCTGGGTGAAAAATGCACACCAAGCAGCGCGGTTTTTCTGTCCCCAATCCCGGGCATTAAACATAATCTGGCATTCATCTATAACCAGCAGGATTTCTCCTTCTTTCACCCTGCGCCCGACATACTCGGAATAGTTTTTTGAAAAGTTAATAAGCCGATCAACCGTCAGATCGGAGTTATCTATGTACAGATAATGACCTTTCGGGTTCTGGATACAACTAAAATCCGTTTGAAAATTTCCAATGATTGGCGCGTTTGTATATTTCATCCAATTAAGGAGCCGGGATGCAAGGTGCAGGGACTTCCCAGCACCCGGAGTCCCACTATATAAAGAAATCATGTTTTCCCCTTTCTGTATCTCAATGTTGAATAGCTGCGGCGCCGATCAGGAAACTGCAGCGTGAAAAGTGAGATACATTTTTTATGTAAACGGAATCCATTCACCCAAGATCTTGACCCCGGCAATGGCAAACTGCGAAACAATCCAAGGAACAACAGCCAGCAGCCACGCGGAGCCAATCGTTACAAATGCATCCACAGGAACAAAATAATTGATAGCTGATAAATAATCATTTACTTCTTCCGCCTGGATAAATGCAAGGAACGGACTTTCCGGAAGAATCCCACACAGGAAACCGACAAGGACAATCACAACGACTCCGGCAACAGAAATAAAAAACGGTCGTAACATAGATGCGGTCATAGAATCACCCCCTAACTACCCATCTTATAAACAAATGTTGTAAACTTCACTGTAAGGAAGAAAAGCCCGATAATAAAAAAGATCGTCATTCCCCAGCGAAAGATCTTAATATATTTCCAGTAATCGGACATATCAATCCTGATTTTCCAAGTGTAATTGACAGCTTTGAAAGTGTACTCAAACTCAAAGACAGGAGCTTTCTTATCAGCTTTCATGGATTTTATTAAACTCATCATGTCCCAAGGAATGCAGAACGGAAAAAGACGCTTCCAGTTTCCGGCTTTATCTGCAGTAGATGGAATATTAGGGTCAATAAGTTCTCCAGTGTCCGGATCAATCAGCTTACCAGTATCGGGATCAATATCATATCCGGTATCTGGATCAATATAATGCCCGGTGTCAGGGTTAATCATTGGATTTTTAGATGGATCAGGATCTTTCCCCGGAACATCAGATTCGGTACCTTTTTCAGTGTCTTTCTCAGTATCTTTCTCCGTAGAATCCGGCTTTTTAAATGGAATAATAGGAATAGCAACCGGAAGTTTGTCTTTATCGTTATCTTTCTTCTTTTTTTCCTTATCATCCTTATTATCGTTATCTAAGTTATAACGAGTATTCCACGCTTCTTCTTCCGCGTCTGTTGTTGCTTTATCATTCACAATATCTTTCCATATATCCCAGTTGGTCTTATAGCCGACACCCGGAACATATACCGTGTTATCATCAACCGTTTTTACTTTTGAGTAATCATTTATAGATGTGCCATCATCCGAAGCTATTAAACCATTTTTTACAATCCAAGAATAAGAAGAAAAAGGATAAATTTTCTCTCCTGTAGAATAAGAACCATTAGAATATTTTATACCATAAGTAGCACCCGAACCTCCCCCAGTAACATATTCAAAATAACCATCTCCTAACAATAAAACAGGATCAGAAAACGTACAAATATCAATAACGTTTCCGTCTGTAAATATTTGTAAATACCGTCCTTGAACTGTAAGATATTCGGGAACCGCACTTACAGACGTACCACACACAGCGGCTATAATTGCGGCGGCGGACTTAAAAGAAGATAATTCTGGATAATTACCACTACCGTACGAAGAATCAGAAGCAAACTGCGGCAAAACCTTAGCCAACAGTTCCGACAGCTTTTCCGACATTTTCGCCCCGGCACTGGTAACTGTATTAGGAAGATTCTTCAACTCATCGAACACCGTTTTGTTGACTACTTCAACCGGAAGTGCAGCAACCTTTGCTTTATTTTCCACCCACGTGCAAAAATTATCCCAAACCTGTTTACCAGACACACGATCACTCTTTGTATAAAAATCGTCTTTCAAGCCGAACTGTGACCCAGTTTCCGCAAAGAGTCCGCTAATAAGATCATAATAAGTATAGTAGAACAACTCTTCCACACCTGTAGCATAGGCATTCTGATAACTGGCAAAAATAACAGATACCATAATACCAACCGCAACCAGTACAGGAAGGGTATGCATACGGCAGAACTTCCGGACACGCTGGAAGCGGTTTTTCATCCGGTTTATGAACTTATGTAGATCAAATTTTTTCCTTTTTTCGAATAAAGTCATGGATGTTCCCTTTCCATGTATCTCAAATCTTTCTGCAGATAATCCGGATCAGCGCCGCAGCTTTGAACCAATGAGATACAAAAGAGGGCAAGGGCTCGAACCCTTACCCTCTCATGAGTGATACTATTTTAATTTGCAAACCAAAAAACACCGAGACCGAAAAACTAAGCCTGAGCGGTCAGCTTCTTAAAGACTTTAATTCCGACCGTAACAGCCAAAACAGTTCCAATGATAACCAGCGCAAAAGGAACTGCAGCGGTAATCATATCAGATGCACCTGCCTGCACCTGCTTAAAAGCACTCGTCATTGCTGTCTGAATGCCAGAAAGATCCATAGTTGGTGCAGCGGCTAAAATACCTGTTAACTTCATAGTCATTTCCTCCTTTCCCAGATGGTTAAGCCATCTTAAAAAATTTTATAAAAGCATAAATTGCATAGCCGATTGCCCATGCAATAAAGCCCAGTGTAAAACCGGATGCCATGCCGGCCAGAAGCGCAGATATGTAACTACCAAATAAATCACCTGTAAACATCAATCCCACCTCCGCGAGAAAACCGAAAAGAACAGAAGTCCCACGATTATTCCCAAAGCAAACAGCACCGCAAAACTATATGTGACATCCTGCGGCTGTTCATCGTCCGGCTGGATGTCTGCCTGTGTAGATTCCTGAACAGGCTCTGAATCAGTTTCCGTTTCCGGAAAATGATCTTCCGGAACAGCGGCTTCAGTCGAATCAACAACCGCAAGATTATTTTCAAAATCAATCCCGACACCGCGGGAGAGCATTAACATTATTTAGCCCCTTTCGAGTTTCCAGCGTCTGGGGCATCCTGTTTCATAGAAATCATTGCCGGAGCAACAAAATCAACATCCGTCAGTTTAAGGACGGGCTTTCCATCAGATCCAACCGTCATTTCAAAGGTTCCGTCATAGATCCCCGGCACGTAAGACACCTTATGCACCTTGTCAGCCTTAAGGAAAGACTTACCACGTCTGGTACCGGAAACACCGTCCGCAGATACCACAGGTTCAACCTGTTCCCCATGCTCCCCATAGAAAAGAAACTCCATGGAAACACCTTCCACCGCGTCATGACCTTCACGCGCCTTAATATCAACTAATCCTGAGTAAAATAAAAAAATTCTGAATTTGTTCATTTTCAATCTCCTTTAAATTGCTTGTCCTTTTCTGCAGCTTTGTCAATGTCCTGTCTCAGATTCTCGATCTGATGATGAATATGTACAAAGTCACGGAAACTTGATTCTAAGTAGTTGTACTTCTCGAACAACAACGATTCTTTGCGCTGCTGCTTTTCGATCTGCTTATCCAGTCGCGCAAGTTCTTTCTTCCGGTCTGATTCTCCGCGTTTCGCCTCGAGGATGATATTCTCAAATTTTTCATTAAATCCGTTTCCCGGCGCGCTGTCGATATAATCAAAGACCTCTTGTGTCAAGCGGACTGATTTCGCTATGCTTTTTTTAGTCAGCGTCATGAACCTCCTTCCTGATGAAAGTTATATATCAAAGCCATGCGCGAGCGCATCACTTTTGATCTGATCCAGAATCGTCACCATATGGTCGGTGAGATCTACGCGTAACTTACCGTTACTGTTTAAATACCAGGATGCCTGGATGATATCCCGGAGACGGCGGCTCTCGTAGCCCGGCGCCCAGAGCGCGCGCGTGCTATGGCCACACCCTAAAACTTTATCTATAATCACCAATCTATACCGATTGGGGCAGATTTTCTCAAAACTCCAACACAGTGCCATGCGCTACTCCTTCCATATCGCCGTGCATAAGTGCAAAAGCGGCTAACCGCCTATGTATATCCTATGGATAAGCTGTTTACACTCTGGGGATAACGCACCCCAGCAAGTCCCCCGGGCAGGTGAACTTGCTGGTGTGCTGAGCGGTGCGTTACCCCCAGAGTGCAAACAAGCTTACCCACAAGGATATACACAAGGCTCAAAAAAAGCCGCTTTTACACTTACACACCGCGACGACGATGATTACGGACATGTACCTTTGGTTGTCCCTTTTCGGCAATCAATCGGTATAGATTGGTTTGGAAAAGACGCGGCTAAAGGTCTACAAAGGAGACGCGCGCGCTCTGGGCGCCGGGCTACGAGAGCCGCCGCTTTTAAAAAAATCATCCCAAGCAGGGGATTGGCAAGGAAACACACTGTCGTAAATGTCCGGAACAAAGAAACACCGACCATCTACGCAGGACGGGCAAAGTTTACATTTTGCGGACATCACCGGGAAAATATCTTCCGGAGCATCAACTAGATCAGCCGCCGGAGAGTCTTCCGGAGCATCAACTGGATCAGCTGCCGGAGAGTCTTCCGAAGCATCAACTGGATCAGCTGCCGGAGAGTCTTCCGGAGCATCAACTGGATCAGCTGCCGGAGAGTCTTCCAGAGCATCAACTGGATCAGCTTCAAAACATATAAGATCCTTACAACTTAATAAATATTTACAAAGAACTACAGCATAAAACTCACGATCAGCACAAGCAGAATGAAGTTTCTCTCTAACGGCTTTCATTTCTTCCGAAGTTCCATGATCAAGATCAAAGTCAATGAATTCACGTTCAGCAGCCATATAAATAGCATCCGCTAATTCAAAATCTCGTAAATGATCATCAAAGACACTTTTTAATATTTCCATTTTAATTTTCATGTTCAGCACCTCCATGAAAAAACCTAATGTAAAAATTTTTTAGTTATGATATACTAGAGGTAAAAATAAAATGTATCTCAATTTTGCTACCCTCTAATAGTATAATAACAAAAACGAGATACAAAGTCAAGAAAAATATCAAAATTTTGCTAAAAAAGGAGAAAAATGTTTTACGAAAACCTAGATAAGATTCTAAAGAAAAAAAATTTAACACTAAATAAGCTTGCAAAAGGTACCGGAATAGCACAATCACAAACGTCAAAATGGAAAAAAGGTAATTTACCGGGAAGCGAAATACTAATAAAAATTTGTAAATTTCTGGAAGTCTCTAGCGATTATCTGTTAGATCTTAATCCAGAAGCGCCACCAATCCTATCCGATCAGGAACAAGAGCTTCTGGAACACTTTCGACAATGCAGCCCGGGAGAACAGGACAGCATTTTACTACTGGCAAATGCCGGAGCGGCAAAAGCCGAACAAGAAAAAGAATCATCAAATTCAAAAAACGTAGGGTAAAAGATATCTAAATTGAAATAACATAGATTAATAGAAATTTTTGAACTTAAAATCGAAAACAATAACATATAACACAAAAGATTCTTTTATTATGGTGAAAAAGACAAAGATAACTTTTAATCAAGTTGTCGGGGGTTCGAATCCCCCGTGTCTCACTGGAAGATCTATAGTAGTTTGCTATAGGTCTTTTTTTATGCTAAGAAGTATACAAAGTGGATAAAAAGAGGGTATACCTATGGATAAACAAAATTTTTATCAGGAAAAGTATGAGTATTATAGAACTTTGAATTTGTGGGCTGTGTTCGGAATCAGTATTCCATCAATCGGATATTTTTTCTCGGATTGCTATCTGCTGGGTGGATTTTCCACTGAAACGCTGATCTCACGATCTGCAATTATCATTCCATTTCTCATTTACTTAATTTTGAATAAGTATACGAAAGATTATCGGATTATGGTACCGATGAGTTATGCGATTGGGCACGGCGTAATGTGGTGTACGATCTGGGCATGTACCTATCTGGATGATCTGAGTTTTGCGTGTGTAGGATTTTTTATCATCCTGTTTATTTTTCTGGCATTTGGCATTGCAGCACCGCTTCCATATGAGGTTATAGGACATGGGCTGTTGTTTGTGGATATTGCGATTGCAAATACTTTTTTACACTATCCGGATTACGTGATGATGTTTCTTCTGGGAATCCCGTTGTATATCGGAATTTGTGTATTTGATGTGGCAATGGAAAAAACATACCGGGATCAGGTTGCCTTGAAATTAAAACTGGAAGATCACCTTCGGCATGATGCACTGACGGGAGCGTATAACCGTAATGTGTTTGAGTCGTTAGTTGGGGAAAATCACACGTTTATCTGCGCAAAGGGTGAGTATATGGCGATCGCAATGTATGATCTGGACAAGTTTAAGCGTATTAATGATATGTATGGACATTCGGCTGGAGATGAAGCATTAGTTGCGGTATCGGAAGCTGTGAGGTCCAGATTATGTGAGGACGAGATTCTGGTCCGCTGGGGAGGGGAAGAGTTTATCGTCATCATGAAACAGAATGAGCGGAGATTTGAGGAACATGCGCAGGAAATCCGCGAGGCTGTGGAACAGTTACAACTGGAAACCGGAACGGTTACGATTTCGGTGGGAGTGGCAGAGTGCAGGGAAGAAAATTATCAGGAGACAATTAAACATGCAGATACTGCATTATACAGGGCGAAGAATATGGGGAGAAACCGTGTAGTGATGTACTGCAGCGAAATGGACTCCACAGATAACGGTTATTGTGGATAAATCAGATGATAAAAGAATCCAAAAGGTATCATCAATCATACCTTTTGACCGGAACAACTTATGAGATAAAATAAAAAGGGAGCGGTGACGCTCCCTTTTTCCGATATGGAAGAATAGTTATTTGATGCAGTTCATGGTGGCATTTTCTGCGTTTAGCTGTTTTTTGACACGATGTTTCCAAATCATATAAGTAACAATCAGTAAAATACCGGTTGTCAGCCAGGCAGCAGCATCAGCACTGCATACACCCACGTATCCAAAAGGCTTTGTGGCGATCAGGATAACCGCATAACGGCTGAACAGTTCAAGTACACCGCTGAGCATGGGAACCAGACCACGGTCTAAGCCCTGCAGACCATTACGGTATACAAAGATCCATGCCAGAGGCAGCATAAAAATACTTGCAATGTGCAGATACTGCATTGCTGCGTGCAGTGTCTGTTCAGATGGGTTGTGGATGAACCATCCGACCATCGTAGGTCCGGCAAGGCAGCAGAGCAGTGCGGCGGCTCCGGCTGCAAAGAAACATAAATAAAATGCATCTTTCATACCGCGGAAAATGCGGTCATGTTTTCCAGCACCGAGATTCTGTCCGCAGTAGGTGGCCATGGCTGTACCGAGTGTCGGCATGGTCTGGGTGGCGATGTTGCTGACTTTGGAAGCAGCAGTAAAAGCAGCTACCACGCTGGAACCAAACACGTTGACGGCACTTTGCAGGATCATGGTTCCGATTGCTGTGATGGAATAGTTTAAAGCCATCGGAATTCCCACAGACAGCATCCGGCGGATCTCATGAAAATCACAGTAATAATCTTCGCGTGTGGTCCGCAGGATGTCATATTTGCGGAACATGACAATGAAACATAAAACTGCGGAAACCGCCTGCGAGATAACGGTGGCATAAGCGGCACCGGCAGTGCCGAGTTTTACCACAACAATAAGGAAGATGTCCAGAAAAATATTGAGACCGCTGGACAGGATCAAAAAATAAAGTGGTGTCCGGCTGTCACCGATCCCACGTAAAATACCGGATGCTACGTTATATGCCATGGTAGCAAAGATACCGGCAAAGATGACCCGGATGTACCGGTTTGCCAGTGTGAGGATATTTTCCGGAGTATTCAGCCACAGAAGCAGCTGGCGGGAAAACGCAACCGTAGGAACGGTCAGAATCATGGAAATTACAACCGTTAAAAGCAGTGAAAGTGCTACGCAATGACGGAGAAGTTTCATGTCTTTGGCACCGAATGCATGGGATACCATGACACCGAATCCCTGAGCAATTCCGTTGGCGAAACCGAGAACCAGAAACATCAGGCAGCCCGTAGAACCAACGGCGGCCAGTGCATCCTCCCCAAGATACTGGCCTACGATCACGGTGTCTACCATGTTGTAGAACTGCTGGAACAGATTTCCAAGCAGAACCGGAAGGGAAAAAAGAAGAATGATCTTCATTGGATTTCCGATCGTCATGTCTTTTCTCATAGTAAAATCTCCTTTACCTCTTATTCATTTGTAATTGTAGTCAAAGAAAGAGACTAACAGTAAGGATAGTCTCTTTTCGTGCGGGCAACAGGACTTGAACCTGCACGGTCTCCCACTAGAACCTAAATCTAGCGCG
>OFRZ01001768.1_pt1 | contig 12324 bp, 10 predicted proteins | sample 1543181 | NCBI WGS metagenome assembly OFRZ01 (sample SAMN04209245, study PRJEB22552) | human gut metagenome | biome: gut; material: feces | host: Homo sapiens | place: USA: Oklahoma | reverse complement strand
TCTTCTTACTTCTCATTCCATAAGCAAATGCAACGATTGGGGTGATTGCATCTCGCAGACCAAAAGCAAGAAACAAAACAAACTGCTGTACCTTATAGAACAGACCATAGGCCGTCTGTGCTGACGGATCGAACTTCAGGATCAGGTTCATTACATAAACCATAATGGACATCAGAGCCTGTGCAATGATTGCCGGAAGTCCGATTGCATAGATCTCCTTGATAATTTCGCCATCTGGCTTCATATATTTCGCCCCATGCTCGAATTCCTTATTTAATTTGATATGAAAAATGAACAGTAATACTGCTGATGCTACCTGTCCAATTACAGTTGCGTAGGCTGCGCCTTTCACTCCCATTTCCGGGCAAGGTCCAATACCGTAGATCATGATTGGATCAAGGATGATATTTACAACCGCTCCAACCACCTGACCAATCGTGGAATAAAGAGAACGGCCTGTTGCCTGAAGTAACTTTTCAAATAGAGAAAAGAAAATAATACCAAAAGAAATCACGCAGCATATCCTCAGATAGCTGACCCCCATCTCAAGTACTTCTGTATCTACTGTCTGCGATGAAATATATGCTTTCACCCCAAAGATACCAAACAATAAGCAGACCACATAAATGATCACTCCCAGAAACAGACTGTTTCCTGCTACCTTTGCAGCTTTTTTACTGTTTCCCTGTCCAAGTGTCCTTGCAAGAAGTGCATTGGTTCCTACACCGGTTCCGATCCCCACTGCCACCATAAGCATCTGCACCGGAAATACCAGTGTCAAAGCATTTAGTGCTGTCTCACTGCCTGCTTTCATATTTCCCACAAATGCACTGTCTACAATGTTATAGACTGCCTGCAATGCCATAGATAGGATCATCGGGATTCCCATCTGGACCATCAGCTTATTTACCGGCATCTCCTTCATCTTGTTGCTTTCCGCCATTTTTTAAACTCCTTTCTTTTTGGCACAAAAAAAGTGCGCACCTTGTCATATAAGCTGGACTTACGCTGACACGCTACACACTTTTTCATGGCGATATTGATTTTTGCAAAATGAAAACGAGTAGCTGGTAAACTGGATTTACGCTTACTTGCTACTCGTTTCTTGTAATTATATTTCCTCTTTTTCAAAAAGTCAAACAAAATTTTCCTTACATTCTCTCTTCTTTTTACGCATAACAAAAGCGGGTGATGGGAATCGAACCCACGTATCCAGCTTGGAAGGCTGGTGTTCTACCATTGAACTACACCCGCGTCTTAAAGACAAGTAATATGATATCACATCTCAGAAAAAATGCAAGCCTTTTTTTTATTTTTTGATCACTTTTATTACTTTTTGTCCACTTTATTTTCTGACCTCTATTTTATCTATTTCGGTTCTTTTCCTTCCATTTCCACATATATTTTATCAATCACCTGTTTTCTATCCGATCGGAGTTCCTTTTATGTTTTCCAGATTAAAATCAAAAAATATTATACGGATCTGTTTTCTTTTCCTCGCGGCTTTCTTTGTGGGAACCGGCGCTGCATTTCTGCATGATCATTTCTTTCCAGCCGCTGTTCCCACCTCTTCTGAAGGCAACTGGGGGCTCAGCTTCCAAACGGATGGGGATCCCCCTGTCGGCAATGCCACATTTGACGAGTTGAAAAAATTTGATGCCTTTTACGCACAGGACACCGGCGAAAAGGTAATCTACCTTACTTTCGATGCCGGTTATGAAAATGGAAATACACCGGCTATTCTGGAAGCTCTTACGAAACATCAGGCTCCAGCAACGTTCTTCGTCGTCGGCACACTTCTGGAAAGCAATCCAGAACTTATCAAACAGATCCTCGCTGCCGGTAACACCATCGGCAACCATACCTGGCATCACAAAGACATGTCACAGATTTCTACAATGGAATCCTTTTCTGAAGAAATCCAGACAGTTGAAAAACTGTATCGGCAGATCACCGGACAGGAAATTTCCAGATTTTATCGTCCACCACAAGGCAAATACAGCGAAGCCAACCTGAAAATGGCACAGGATCTTGGCTATCATACCTTCTTCTGGAGTCTTGCCTACGTCGACTGGTATCAGGATAGCCAGCCATCCCACGAAGAGGCTTTTGAAAAGCTGCTTGGGAGGATCCATCCCGGTGCCATCGTTTTACTCCACAGTACGTCCTCTACAAACGCTGAAATCTTAGATGAACTTCTCACCAAATGGGAAGAAATGGGTTATCATTTTGCTTCTCTTGATGACCTTATAAAAGCTACTGCATCTTAGGAATTTTTCTCTGTCACTTTATCGGAGGATTCTCTAATCGATCAGTCCATATTTCTTCATCGCATAAGCAATTCCATCTTCTTCAACAGTCTTTGTAACAAATTCTGTATAAGGTTCCAGCACCTGGTCATGCGCGCCCATCGCAATCGCATGCCCGGCATGCCGGAACATTGCCAGATCATTGCTGCTGTCTCCAAATGCATATGACTGATCTCTCGTCATTCCAAAATGCTCCAGTACCCAGTCAATCGCAGTTCCTTTTGTATAGCCCTTGAGGATACATTCAAACGTATTACTTCCACGGTCGATTACTTCCATATCATCTTTGATAAATTCAAAAAATGCTTTTACATCACTTTTTTCATCCGTATAAATAAAGATTTTATCATATGGACATCTTCTCTGCTCCATATAACGCTCGATTCCAAGTCCACGGTTATTCATGTATTTTTTTGTATTTTCCAATCTGTCAAATCTTGAAACTCTTGAAGTGAAATACACATCTTCTGCTCCCTCAAAAATCCCATCAATCTGACATTTTGTCATATAATCAGCGATCTCATCGCCCCTCTCCGGATCCAGATGCTTTTCAAAAATAATTTCTTCATCAAATGTAAAATAAATCCCACATCCACACAAATATCCATCAAATGGAAGTTTTTTCAGTTCCACCGGAACACTGCAGTATGTTCTTCCTGTATTGATAAATAAAAAATGTCCTGCGTCGTGTGCCCTTTTAAGTGCATCTACCGTACTTGCTGGAATCTCTTTTGTAATCTCACTGAGTACGGTCCCATCAATATCAAAAAATAATGCTGCTCTATTCATTCTATCTTTTCCTCCCGGTTATACTCCAATTACACGATACTCATTATACTCATATCTCACCATTATGCGCAACCCTTTTTCATTTTCTGCAAAATATCTGTGATAAATACCATTTTGACTTCTCCATATAAAAGTAATATAATAGATGTTGTACAATTTGAAAAAGGGGTAATAATAATGAATAAAAGAATCGATAAGAAAAAACAGAAAAGAACACTTGAATCAGCAGTAACTGCTACAGCTACATCATCAGCACCGGCTACAGCAACTCCTGTTGTAGAGATAAAAGAAGTTGTAAAAGAAGTCAAAGTACCAGTAGAAGTTCCTGCCAAAAATCCTGCATTCTATGTTCAGTACCAGAGTGCAGAATATACTGTAGCCGCTATCACAGAACGTGTGATCGCTGACTGCAATGCAAAGGGACACGCTGTAGAAAATCCGGAAGCTCTCTCCATTTATCTGAAACCAGAAGATAAAAAAGCATATTACACCCTTGGAGGGTTCAATGGATATATTGAATTATAAAGGAGTATTTTATGGCGCTTAACTTTCAACAGCTTGGAATGCTTGCAAAACTGAAATCCGCATTTTCCACCTTTCAACAGGAGCATCCTAAATTTATGCCTTTTATTCATGCAGTAAAAGGAGATGCATGCCGCAAAGACAGCATCATCGAAATCTCCGTCAAATCTCCGGAAGGACGGAATTATACCACTAATTTCCGTGTTACCGAAAAGGATTTGGAACTTATCCAGATGCTGAAAGATATGCAGGAAAACCAATAAAGTATACAAAAGCAGGTAAGAAAGGATAGAATTTCTTACCTGCTCTTTTTTTATCTTACTTTAGCATTTCTTTGCTAATACAAAGGAATGGCCTTCCATTTTTATTGCCTGAAGGCTGACTTTTTTACCGGTATATAAATCCATATACTCTCCCTCTTCTTCGATCCAGGCTGTCCGGTCCTCTTCTGCGAAATTAAAAAGTGCTGTCATCTGCTCGCCCTCCAGTTCCCGCACAACTCCAAGGATTCCATTTTCCCAGGTATCAAGCGTCCAGACATTTGCCGATGCGTCAAATACTTTTTCCTTACTTCGGATGGATCTAAGTTTTCCAATTCCATCAAACAGTTCTTTTTGTACCGTTCCTTTTCTCTTTCGTCCGTCTGCCAGCTTCCAGTCAAATTTTCCTCTGTGGATATACCTGGAATCAACCCGTTTTTCCGGATCATTTTTATAAGTATAATCATTTACCTGACCAATCTCATCTCCACTGTAAAGCATTGGAATTCCGGATTGCACCATCATATATGCATGCAGCATCAGATCAAATCTGACTGCTCTTTTTTTCTTTTCTTCATTTTGTTCAAATCCGGCACTTTCAATTCCACACATGGAAGCTGTCGTTGCACAGAATCTGGCATCTCCTGTTATCGGATCTTCATTATAAAGTTCCCCGCGGCTCACACTTTCTGCGATCTTTCCCGTGAAGAAGTCATTCAGATATCTTTTGTGTGGGACTTCCTGCATTCCCCAACCAGAAAGAGTCTGGAAATCCAATCCCCATCCAATATCATCATGACATCTGAGGTAATTTAAGAAAGTATACTCTTTCGGAAGGTTGTTCATAATATCAAGCTGCATCCGTAAAAGTCTGGTATCTCTCGTCGCAACCGTATTCCATGTAGTAGCCATCATGGTTACATTATAAAGCATATGACATTCCGGCTTTTCTATGGTACCAAAATAAGGAACTACTTTTTCCGGTTCCATCACGACTTCCCCTAATAATACAACCGACGGACACACAATCTCCCCGATCATACGCATCATCCTGACTATCGTGTGTACCTGTGGAAGATTTCTGCAGCTTGTCCCCATTTCCTTCCAGATATAAGGAACTGCATCGATCCGCAGAATGTCAATCCCCTGATTGACCAGGAAAAGGAAATTATACATCATTTCGTTAAACACCCTCGGATTCTTATAATTCAGATCCCACTGGTAAGGATAAAAGGTAGTCAACACGTAGTGTCCGATTTCAGGAAGCCAGGTGAAATTCCCCGGTGCAGTTTCCGGAAATACCTGTGGCACTGTTTTCTCATATTCTCTGACATAGTTTTCATTGTCACAGAAAAAATACCGGCTCATATATTCGCCTTCACCCATTCTTGCCTTCTGTGCCCATTCATGATCTTCGGAAGTATGGTTCATTACAAAATCCATACACAGATTCATGTCTTTTTCGTGGCAGGCTTCAGCCAGATCTGCAAGGTCTTCTATGGTTCCAAGTTCCGGCTTTACTTTTCTGAAATCCGCAACCGCATAGCCTCCATCGGATCTTCCCTTTGGCGAATCGAGAAACGGCATCAGATGAACACAGTTTACACCACATTCTTCCAGATACTTAAGCTTTCCTTTGACTCCTCTTAAATTTCCGGCGAAATTATCAATATACAGCATCATTCCCAGCATGTTTTTTTTACGATACCACGCCTGATCCTTTTCCTTCTCCAGATCTCTCTTTCGAAGTTTCGCATTTCTTGCATGATAGTAATTCTGCATCTGTTCACAGAGCTCTGCAAACATTGCTTCATTATCATATAATTCCATATAGAGCCAGCGAAGCTCATCCATATGCTTCGCCAGTCTCTTTTCAAAAATATCATTTGTTTTTCTCATTTTTACTCGACCATTTCCAGATAAATCTGATATGCTTTGTACTCACCAAATTCAAGCGGCATCGGAATTCCAACTTCCATCAGCGCCTCTGCCGGATAAATTTTTCCGGTATTTGAATCTTTATAGAATTGTCCAGCACACAGACCTTTCATTTTTACATAATTTACTGTCATGTTTCCATGGATTTCAAGCATAACTACATTTACAAGTACTTCTTTCCCATCTTCTGATACAAATTCCCATGCGCCGATTTCTTCTGCGAATGGATTACTCAGTCGATAGTAAAGTCCATTTTGTACAAGCTGTGCGTATTTTTTGTATTCTACTATCTGTTTCCTGATCTCTCTGCGCTCTTCATCTGTCATTTTCGCCGGATCCAGTTCATAGCCGAAGGTTCCTGCCATGGCACAGACACCTCTTGTATGGAGTGATGTCTTTCTTCCTGTCTGATGATTCGGAACTGCAGATACGTGAGATCCAACTGCAGATACCGGATACCCAAAGGATGTTCCGTATTGAATCCTTACACGATCCACTGCATCGGTATTGTCACTGCACCAGATCTGTGGTGTATAATACAGCATTCCCGCGTCAAAACGACCTCCACCACCACTGCAGCCTTCGATCAGAAGGTCTGGATAGCGGCTTATAATACGCTCCAGGAAATCATAAAGTCCAAGCATGTAGTCATACTGCACACTGCCCTGTTCTTCTGCTGTCATAGAATATACTTCTGCCATACTTCGGTTCATATCCCATTTTACATATTCGATATTTCCCTGATCGAGCACCTGACACATCTGCTCATAAACAGCATCCACAACTTCTTTTCTCGAAAAATCAAGGAGCAGCTGGTTTCTTCCTTTTACCGGTTTTCTTCCCGGAATCTGAATTGCCCAGTCCGGATGTTCACGGTAAAGATCACTGTCTTCATTTACCATCTCCGGCTCAAACCAGAGCCCGAATTTAACACCTAACGCATTGATTCTGCTGATCAGGTCACCAAGACTTCCCTGCAGCTTTTCTTCATTAACCTTCCAGTCGCCAAGTCCACTGTTGTCATCATTTCGACTTCCAAACCATCCATCATCCAGTACAACCATATCGATTCCCAGATCCTTTGCCTGCTCGGCAAGATGATAGATATCTTCTCCCGTAAAATCAAAATAGCATGCTTCCCAACTGTTAATCAGTACCGGTCTTACTTTTTCTTTATATTTTCCGCGACACAGATTTTTACGGATACATCTCTGCAGATTCTGGGAAAGCTTTTCAAGTCCCTGATTGCTGCAAGTTAAAATAACTTCAGGGATCACAAATTCCTCTCCTTTTTTCAGTGGATAAGAAAACTGTTCTTCCTGCAGTCCCATCTGCATTCTTGTCTGCCCGAACTGATCCTTTTCTACTTCTGCTTTAAATCCTCCGCTGTATACAAAAGACATTCCATAACAGGTACCGGCATCTTCTGTCGTTTCTTTTTCCGCCAGTATCATCATCGGATTGTACTGATGGCTGGATGTTCCTCTGCGGCTTCCAATTACAAAAGCTCCATGTCCTACCGATGTTCTTTGCATATTTCTTTCCATCGCATGGCGGCCGTAAAATGAAATCACATCAAACTCACCGTGAAGGAAATCAATACAGGCTGCCTGTGCTTTTGTCAGTCTGATTTTATCTTCTTCTGTATTGATCACTTTTGCACTTCTTGTGATCACATCATACTCCGGAAGAACTCCATAAAGTAATTCTACCTGTAATCCTGTCACCTGATCTTTCATATAAATGATCAGAGTCTGGGCTTCCTCTTCGGCAGCATAAACTGCCGGAAGTCCCTTCAAATTGTATTTTCCATCACAAATCTCATATCCCTGATATCTAAGATCGCATCCAAAAGAACCATCTGCATTTACAAGATCAAGCACCGGACTCCTGAAATCTCCTGTCAGTCGACACGGAAATTCCTGCGGCAGCACATCAAGGGAATATGTTCTGTCATTTCCTGTATCATGCGGATTTCCTGAGAAGCCACGGTCTGCATAGGTCAGAAGATAGTCCATAACTCCATCTGTCTTTCTTCCATAATATAAATGCAGTAAAAATCCATATGCATCAATTTGCATCTGATACGTTGTATTTTGGGTATGTAATGTAAATGTTTTTGCTTTCTCGTTGTATATGATTCCCATATTCTTCTCCTTAAGCTTCTGTCAAATTTATTTTACTGCGCCATTTACAACACCGTTCAGAATCTGTTTCTGACAGATCAGATAGAAAATCAAAATCGGAAACAGTGCCAGTAAATAGGATGCAAATGCAAGATTATAATTGGTTCCAAATTGTGTCTGGAATGTCATCTGTGCAAGTGGCAGTGTGTTCACATCACTACCTGCCAGAATTACAAGTGGTGTCATAACATCATTCCATGTACCAAGTGCTGTAAGTACCGCTACTGTTGCATGCATCGGTTTCATGATTGGGAAAATAACGCTCCAGTAAGTTTTCCAGGTTGTTGCCCCGTCTACATGTGCAGCCTCTTCCAGTGCCATCGGAATATTTTTCAGATAACCGGAGTATAAGAGCACATTCATCGGCATATAAAATACAAGATAACACAAAATAACACCGAAAATATTGTCAATTCCCATCTGTGCTGTCTGCTTCACAAGTGGCATCATCAAAATTGCAAATGGAACAAACATACCGCTTACAATATAAAGATAGGCTACTTTGTAAAATTTACTGGTACTTTTACTTCTTCCGATCACATAACCGATCATAGAATGAATCAGAATGGAAAGAACTACCGTTACAATCGTTATCAGCACACTGTTGCCCAGTGAATGCCAGAAATCTGTTACACGCATTGCTTCTGCAAAGTTAGAAAAGCTCCAGCTTTTTGGCAGTGATAAGATTCCGGAAATACTGTTTGTCATTTCCGACGGTTTCTTAAATGCAATCACAACTGTAAGATAAAGAGGAAAAATAACGGTTACAAGACCCAGAATCAATAAAATTGTGATTGGCCAGTTTACTCTTTCTTTCACCTTTACTTTCATTATAACTGTTCCTCCTTATTTCCCAAAAAGTTCATCTGTAATACAGAGATCACAACGATCACTACAAAGAACACAACTGCATTGGCACTCTGGAACCCGAACTGTCCTCCAGCCATACCATTGTTATAAATCAAAAATGAAATTGATTCTGTACTCTGCGCCGGGCCTCCTTTGGTAAGAGCCATGATCTGATCAAATACCATCAGAAAATTCTTCATGCAAAGTACCATATTGATGGTAAAGAATGGAAGGATCAGTGGAAATGTCAGATTCTTGAATTTTTTCCATCCGGTCGCTCCATCAAGAGAACCTGCTTCGTATACATCCTCCGGTACCGTCTGAAGTCCGGAAATATAAATAATCGTATTCATTGCAACAGACTGCCATGCACATACAATTACGATCGCAACCCATGCCCATTTTGAGCTTGCCAGGATACTGTCACCTTTTCCGCCCATCATTTTTACAACTGTCGGAAGAATATAAGTGAAAAAGTAATTGAAAATATAGCCCACTACAAGTGCTCCTAAAATATTTGGAACGAAATACATTCCTCTGAGTGCACTTTTAAATTTAATTTTACTGTTTAATCCAAGAGCTAAAACAAGACTTAACACATTTACAACTATTGTTGCAACAATTGCAAGCTTGAATGTAAACAGGTAGGATTTCCCAACTCTTGCATCAGTAAATAAGTCTGTATAATTTCGAATACCTACCCAGTCAAACTCGCCATATCCTCGAAAATTTGTAAAACTATAAATAACACCTTTAATAAGTGGCAGCGTATTAAAGCAGAAAAACAACGCAAGTATCGGTATCGTAATCAGTAAAAATGTCCGCTTTCTGCCATTCATCCTTTTCAATTTATTCATGATCTGTATCCCTCCTACTTGCCTGCTTCATAATCTTCCATCATACGAATGATATCCCTGTTATATCTGATCCAGTCTTTGTCAAATTTTTTCAGGAATGCGTCAACATCCTGGTTTATGAGAAATGTCTGGATTTGTGCATCGACTGCCATTTCTGACGGATAATAGTGATCCTGGTAATCCGCCATACGGTTATCCTGAATATATGGTTTCATATCTTCCAGTTCCGGAGCTAATGCAAAATCTTCGTCTTTACAAGGCACCGCATTCTGTGCATCTAAGTATGCCTGGATACTTTCATGATCCATCAGGAAATCAAGTACTTCATATGCCGCTTCTTTATTTTTACATGCATCCATCACGCAGAACTGAAGGTCTACTCCTGAATTTAATACATTGTCCTCTTCAGAATCATTAGCCGGCATAACAAAGGATCCGATATTCATATCCGGATTTACAGATTTGATCTGCGGAATTGCATAGCTTCCGATTGTATACATCGCTGATTCACCATTTGCAAATGCAGTACATGCATCGTTGTATCCGTATCCAAACGGTCCATCTTCACCATAATTTAACAATTCAAGCATTTTTTCTGCCACTTGCGGATATTCTTTGGAGAAGGTTGTTTCTCCCTTATTCACCTGCTGACAAACATCGGATGGTGCAAGTCCGACTGCAAGGGCATTCCAAGGTGCAAGGCAGGTCCAGGTATCTTTATATCCAAAATAAAGTGGATGGATTCCTTCATTCTGAATCTCCTCGCAAAGAGAAATAAATTCATCCCAGGTCTGCGGAATCTCCCATCCATGCTCTGCAAACATATCTTTGTTATAGAGCACTCCTGCCGCATTTGCCACATACGGAAGCCCATATGTTCCTTCTGTCGGAACAAACTCCAATCCTTCAATAATATCCAGATAAGCAGGTTTTACCTCACCAAGTCCTTCATAATCTGAAAGGTCAGCCAGTATTCCTGAATCAACAAAATACGAATAATTGATATCTCCTCCGATTCCGATAATATCCGGATAATCTTCTCTGATAAAACGTGTTTTCAAAATTGTTGTCGCATCATTTGGGGAAGAAATTTTCAAATGGATATCATCATGTGTCTCATTAAATTCTTTTTCGAGCTGTTCAAATATATCTACCGCCTCCGGTTTATACTGAACAAGTTCAATTTCCACTTTTCCGCTTTTTGGATTTTGCTGACATCCCTGTAATACTGCTGATGCCATCAGAATACAGGACATTCCCAAAACAATTGCTGCTCTTTTCCTTCTCATTTTTTCTCCTTCCTCACAGGTATATTCGTTTTTAGTTACCGCTCGATATATCAAGTGCTTTCTTTATAGTTGTATAATAACATACCATTATGCGACTATAAATATCATTGTATTTGAATTTTTATTCCAAAATGCTATTATTCTCTTCTTTTTTGCTAAATGCATAGCATTTTGGTATATTTTAGTTGCAATCTATTTATTAAATCAGTAGAATAAATATATATATCAACTGACTTAACATCTGCTAAACATCATTTTTCACGGCAGAGCACCTATGAGAAAGGAATTATTATGAAAGAACTTATGTTTTCAGTATTTCCAAGCGAGAATTTTGTCGATCTTGGATTGTATCAGTTTGGTTACGAACAATGTGAACCGGCGCATAGTTTTGGTCCTGCCGTCCGTAATCATTTTCTTTTTCACTACATTATCTCCGGCACCGGAATTTTAATGGCAAATGATTCTCACAGTGTAACACAGACCTATCACGTAAAAAGTGGCCAGGGCTTTATGATTTTCCCCGGTCAGATCAATACTTATATCTCTGATGAAAAACTCCCATGGGAATATACATGGATTGAATTTGACGGACTACGTGCAAAGGAAACCATTGAACTTTCCGGACTTAGTTTGGATAATCCGATTTATAAAGCTACTTCTAAGGATCTGCGTGAAATACTGAAAGAAGAACTTCTCTATATTGCAAGTCACGGAGACGCTACACCATTTCACCTGATCGGGCATCTCTATCTTGCAATTGATGCTCTTATTCGTTCTACTTCCATCATGCAAACATCAAAAATCAGCCGTCTTCAGGATTTTTATATCCATGAAGCCCTATCTTATATAGAGCAGAATTTCCAAAACGATATTTCTGTCGAAAACATCGCTGCAGTATGCGGATTAAACCGCAGTTATTTCGGAAAAATATTCAAAGACGGAATTGGAAAATCTCCTCAGGAATTTTTGTTGAATTATAGAATGATTAAAGCTGCTGAATTATTAAAACTGACAAAGCTTTCCATTAAAGATGTAGGAAATGCAGTCGGTTATCCCAACCAATTACATTTTTCCAGAGCATTTAAAAATATTTATGGAATATCGCCAAGAGACTGGCGTAATCAGAACAGACTTAAACAATAATAGAAAAAGAATGCTACAGTTCAGACTGTGCATTCTATTTTTATTATTTAATATGTAATAATAAAGAATGTGCCTAGGCTCGTAGTGCCTTTTATTTAACAGGAAGTTCCTACGGATTTTGCTATGCAATAAAAAAACTGCAAACCCTTACGGTCTACAGCTCCCTTACTTTCTACATGTAC
>OFRZ01001752.1_pt1 | contig 12419 bp, 8 predicted proteins | sample 1543181 | NCBI WGS metagenome assembly OFRZ01 (sample SAMN04209245, study PRJEB22552) | human gut metagenome | biome: gut; material: feces | host: Homo sapiens | place: USA: Oklahoma | reverse complement strand
ACTCTTAGCGGCAGTTCGATTCTGTCATCCCCTGTAGAAACCTCTCGGAAGTAGTTCCGGGAGGTTTTTTATACTCTATAATTCCCACCAGATTCAATTGTTTGCACAAAGAATCTGGTGGGAATTAGTTTTGTCTGATGTTGACACAACCTATATTTTTGTAAATCAATATATTTCTTTAGAAATTAAAATAAAGTTCGTGCACCTTAACCGGCCGCCCCTTCGCATTGGTCGTCTGCGTATAAGCGAGCTTCGCGACTCCTCCATTTTCCAGATTCTGAATAATCCGGTTCGCATTTCTCACCGTACTTCCCATACGTTCGGCAAGCTCGTGCGTTGTAATTTTATTTGATCCGGCAGCATGCGTACTGGCAAGGACTTTCTTGATCGTAACCGGTGAAAGATTACACTGCTTTGCAATCTTTCCAAGATTCTGCACATACTGATTCTGGATCACTCTTCGGTCGGATGAACCAAGGGGTCCGATCATATCCCCGTTTTCATTCTGGATAAAACTTTTTCCAAACTGAACAGCCTCTTTGCGGGCATTTACAGAATTACGGATCGCATTGTCAAAATTTGCCCCGATTCCGTATCCTACAGCACATTCAAAATGCAGTTTGTCGGTGAGAAATTCATTCAGTTCGCAGACCTTGTTATTGTGTGTAATATGCTGCAACATTTCCACAGTGGTCAGGGCACTGCAGTGATTATCCACTTTCTGAGAGATACAATTCATCAGATTCTTTTTAAAGAAATCTTCCATACAGACATAGATCTGCTGGATATTTTCCGGTGTGTTATCTGTCGAACTACGGGGAGATACATTGATGATAACCGGAAGGTTGGAACGCATGTGCTCCAGCTCAATCGTGGAAAGAAGCTCATTTGCAAGATCCCGGATATGGCTGACACTTGGCAGCGGATAGATTGTCGGGATCCCGTGCGCACGAAGCTCCGGCAGGATATTACTGTACTGACAGAGAACCATATCCATTTCATTGTTGTTCCACATACGGATCAGCTCTGAAAGGACATGATTTTCAATCGTACTGATACTGGTGCGGGTCAGTGCCTTGGTCCAGTTGTTAATATGTGGTGGAACTGTATCAATGTCCAGCTCCTTAAGGAAAGCGGTTGCAGTACAGCCGCCATCGATCGGAATCAGGAAATCCAGAATAATCCGGTCCATATCCAGATCCCGGTTGGAAATCAGCAGATTCAAAAGAGCACGGTACAGACCGGCTGTATCAATTTCAAAGGATACAATCGGACGGTTATAAGCGTGCGCAGTTGACTCAATGGCAGCCTTTGCGATCTTACCACTGATAAGAAATCCGTCAGTGTCCCCGGCGTAAGAATCGTAAACTTCTGATATTGTGTCAAATTTGTTGTAGGAAACCACCTGGATGTCGCAGTTTAGTTTTAGTTCTGAGACGATCTGCGAGACAGGTTCCTTTAAGTACTGGCTGGTAATAGCCACAATTTTTCTTCTCATTTTCTTTCACCTCTCAAAAAGTATCATATAAAATTATCTTCCATAAATCAACCATAATATTCTGAAAATTAAAAAAATAACGATTAAATAGGTAAAAACAACGAAAATCAAGAATATTCTGTAATATTATTGACTAAAATTTTAGAAGTTGGTATTATGTAATCGTGATAACTATTCTGTAAATGTTCCAAAAACTAATAAAAATATTCTGTAAATATTCTAAAAGTAGAACAGTATTTTTAATGTAAATGGCAGGAACAAAGTTAAAGGAGGGCTTAGTATGAATTACTATGAAAGAGCATTGGAATTAAAGGATGAAACAATTGCAAACCGCAGACACATCCACAAAAATGCTGAAACTGGTCTGGATCTTCCAAAGACCAAAGCTTATGTTATGGAAAAGCTGACAGAATACGGACTTGAGCCGAAGGATTGTGGCTACGGGGTAACAGCTACACTCGGCAAAGGGGGAAAGGTTCTTCTTCTGAGAGCAGATATGGATGCACTTCCGATGCCGGAAGAAAGCGGAGAAGAATTTGCATGTCCTACAGGAAAAGAAGCACATACATGCGGACATGATTTCCACGCCGCAATGCTTCTTACAGCAGCAAAGATGCTGAAAGAAAAAGAAGATACACTGGAAGGAACTATCAAATTCATGTTCCAGCCGGCAGAAGAGACTTTTGAAGGAAGCAAGAATATGATCGAGAATGGTATTCTTGAGAATCCTCCGGTTGATGCAGCACTTGCATACCATGTATCACCGGGAAAAATGCCAATCGGACTTTTTATGTACAATGATAAGGATACGATGATGTATTCTGTAGATGGATTTAAGATCACCATCCATGGAAAAGGATCCCATGGTGCTTATCCACATGTAGGAGTTGACCCGATCAACATCGGAGTTCATATCCATCTTGCATTGCAGGAACTGATCGCAAGAGAAAGTGATCCGACACATTCCTGTGTACTTACAATCGGACAGTTTGCAGGCGGAACTGCAGCAAACATCATTCCTGAGACCGCTGTTCTCCAGGGAACGATCCGTACCAATAAGCCGGAAGCAAGAGAACTTTTGGTCCGCAGAATGAAAGAAGTCGCTGAAAAGACAGCAGCTGTATATAACGGAACCGTTGATATTGAGATGATCTCAGAAGTTCCTCCGCTGATCTGCAATCCGAAGCTTACCGACGAAGTGGTTGGATATATGCAGGAGCTTGGAATTCCGGGACTCACACCATATCCGGGAATTTCTGCAAGTGCTTCTGAAGATTTCGCAGTGATCGCTGAAAAGGTTCCAAGTACATTTATGTATCTGTCAGCAGGATATCTGGATGAAAGAGGACAGTATCCGGCACATCATCCGAAAGCACAGTTTAATGAAGATGTTTGCCCGATCGGAGCAGCTTGTCTTGCCCATTGCGCTTCACAGTGGCTTAAAAATAACAAATAGAGAGTAAAGGTTTCTTTAGGAACAGGAGGAAAAGAATATGAGTAAAGAACAGCAGGCTCAGGAACAGCCACAGGTTGCGATTCCGCTTCCGAAGGCAAAGAAAAACTTGGTTCAGATCGGATGTATCTGCATGATGCTTTCCGTAGCAATGTATGGACTGGTATTTGCAACGTTAACAGCACCTATCCTTGAAAAAGTTGATGCGATGGGATATGTAGGACTCTTCTCTATCGTAGGTGCGATCGGTGTATCGATTATGACTCCAATCGGAGGAAAATTAGGTGACCTTATTGGTAGAAGAAACATTGTAGTGATTCCTGGAATTATCTGTGCACTTGCAGGTTTTGCATTTGCATTTGTGAGATCTCTGATTCCACTTATGATCCTCAGACTGATTGTCAGCCTTGCACAGGGCGCATTTACAGCAGCACCATACATTATCGCAGGTCTTATCAATGAAAGAAAAGATGTACCAAAGGCAATGGGTATGCTTGCAACCGCAATCGCTGTTGGTGGATTTGGAGGAAGTATCATCGCAGGTATTTTAACAGATATGGGATTATTGACTGTGGCAATCCTTATGCCGGCAATTCCACTTATTCTTGGTATAGTACTGATTGGAATGAACATGCCGAATCAGAAAAGAGAAGGAAAGGTTACGATTGATGTTCCGGGGATGATCGCACTCATCGTATCACTTTGCGGAATTCTGCTTGCACTGAACTTTGGATCTTCTATGGGATGGACAAATCCAATGATTCTTGCAGGTCTTGTAATTGGTATCATTGCTCTTATTGCACTTGTTAAGATTGAAAATAAAGCTGCAGAGCCGTTGATTCCAATGAAATTATTTAAAAATAAAAACTATACAGTACTCCTTATTGTAGGATTTATCTGCTATTTCTATCAGAATGCCATGAACTATTATGCACCGATCGGTGCCATGCAGGTTATGGGAGCATCCACGAGTGCAGCAGGTGCACTGCAGATGCCTCGTACACTGATTACAATCATTCTTCCTACTATCGCAGGTGCATGGGTAGGAAAGAAAGCTGCCAATGCATGGAAAGCAATGGTAATTGGTACAAGTCTTGCAATGATCCCGATGGCTGTGATGGCGTTGGTAACAAATTCAGGTGCTTCGATCATGATTTATTTTGTAGCACTTGCAGTTACAGGTATTGCTGAAAGCTTCCGTGCTGTATCCATTACGCCAACAGCACAGGCAATGCTGGCACCGGAAGATATGGGAATCGGAACTTCTCTGGTTAACTTCGCAAACTCACTTTCAGGAACAATTGCAGTTGCAGTATTTGCAGTCGCATATAATGCAAGTACATCAGCTGATCCGACCAATGTAGCACTGATCCAGAATGGTGTAAAATCTGTATTCTGGACAGCAGCAGTCGTTACTCTGATTGGACTTCTTCTGGTAATCTTCATTGTAAAACCGGAGATGAGCAAGAAAGCAGCAGAAAGCAAATAGAATATTGAAATCCATGTGAACATGTGAATAAGAAGCCGGGGCGGATGTGAAAAAACATCTGTCCCGGTTGTTATCTGGAGAAGTCTTTTATAGATCTGCCGGATACAGGGATGAGAATGGAAATGACATATGTTTCAGGTAAATGCAGATTGCATTTCAGAAAATCAAGAGTATAATAAGAAATAGTGAAAAGAAGAAAGGCAGACATATATCTGTCTTTTTATAATTATAGAGACAATTTTAAAGATATAAGAAATAATTTGATTTACCGGAGGAAAAGAATGCTTGGAAACTATCTGGATGAAGTACGAAAAAAAGCACCACTGATACACAATATCACCAATTATGTGACGATCAATGATGTGGCAAATATGGTTCTTGCCTGCGGTGCAAGTCCGATTATGTCGGATGAGCCGACTGATATTGAAGAAATCACATCCATCTGTCAGGGACTGAATATCAATATGGGAATGCTGAATCCGCGTAAGATTGAAAGCATGCAAAAAGCAGGAAAGAAATCCAATGAACTGTATCATAAAGTACTGTTAGATCCGGTTGGAGCAGGATCGAGTTCGTTCCGAACAGAGGCGGCACTGAATCTGATACGTGATATTCAGTTTGATGTGATCCGGGGAAATATTTCTGAGATCAAGACCTTAGCAGCAGGACATGGTACAACGAGTGGTGTGGATGCAGACGAGGCAGATACACTGACGGAGCAGAATCTGGAGAAAATGATTCCGTTTATAAAGGATTTTTCCAGAAGGACAGGTTCCGTGATTGCTGTGACTGGAGGAATAGACCTTGTAAGTGATGCAAAGAGGTGCTTTGTGATCCGGAACGGTCGTCCGGAGATGGGACGGATCACCGGAACCGGGTGTCAGCTTTCCGGGATGATGACGGCATTCCTTGCGGCGAATCCGGAGAATAATCTGGAAGCAGCGGCAGCAGCGGTCTGTGCCATGGGGCTTGCCGGTGAGACTGGCTGGAAATATATGCAGCCGGGAGATGGAAACGCAACCTACCGTAATCGGATCATCGATGCGATTTATAATATGGAAGGAAAAGAATTGGAAGAAGGTGCAAAATATGAGATTAGATAAGAAAGATATGGTTCTGTATGCGGTAACAGACCGCCACTGGCTGAATGGAGAAAGTCTGTACAGCCAGGTGGAAAAAGCGCTGAAAGGTGGGGCTACATTTATCCAGCTCAGGGAAAAAAATCTGGGTGAGGAAGAGTTCCTGGCAGAAGCAAAAGAGATTGCCAGGCTCTGTAAATCCTACCATGTACCATTTGTGATCAATGACAATGTAGAGATTGCAAAGAAGGTAGATGCCGATGGTGTGCATGTGGGGCAGAGCGATATGGAAGCTCTTGATGTGCGGAAAACACTGGGTGAGGACAAGATCATCGGTGTTACGGCAAAGACGGTCGAGCAGGCGCTAAAGGCACAGGCACATGGAGCCGATTATCTGGGAGTCGGTGCAGTCTTTGGCACGACATCAAAGGCAGATGCAACAAAGCTGGATCATAAGGTTTTAAAGGAAATCTGCGAGACGGTGGACATTCCGGTTGTGGCAATTGGGGGAATCACGGAAGAGAATGTGACAGAGCTTGCCGGAAACGGAATCTGTGGAGTTGCCGTGATCAGTGCAGTTTTCGGACAGCCGGATATTGAGCAGGCTACAAAAGAATTAAAAGAGAAAGTAGAGGGGATGTTGAAATGATTTTGTTTACTAGCGATTACACAGAAGGGGCACATCCGAGAATTATCGAGAAGCTTGCCGAGACCAATATGGAGCAGACAGTAGGATATGGGGAAGATCCATACTGTGAAGCTGCAAGAGAAGCCATCAAAAAAGTATGCGATGCACCAGATGCAGATGTTCATTTTCTGGTGGGAGGAACCCAGACGAATTTTACAGTAATTTCTTCTATTTTACGCCCGTTCCAGGGAGTGATCTGTGCAGATAGCGGACATATCAATGTCCATGAGACCGGGGCTGTAGAAGCGACCGGACACAAGGTTCTGGCACTTCCTTCAAAGGAAGGAAAAATTACAGGACAGCAGATCAAGGAATATTACGACCTGCACTGGAGTGATGAGTCTCGTGAACATATTGTACAGCCAAAGATGGTTTATATTTCACATCCGACAGAGGTAGGAACATTGTATACAAAGAATGAACTTGAAAATATTTCTACTGTATGTAAGGAATGTGGACTTTATCTTTTCCTGGATGGGGCAAGAATGGGTTATGGGCTGATGGCACCGGGAACCGATGTGACACTTCCGGATATTGCAAAGTGTTGTGATGTATTCTATATTGGAGGAACAAAGGTCGGTGCATTGTTCGGAGAAGCTGTGGTAATCACAAATCCATGTCTAAAGCAAGATTTTCGTTACTGCATTAAACAAAAAGGTGGAATGCTTGCAAAAGGAAGACTGCTTGGCGTTCAGTTCCTGGAGCTTTTTAAAGATGGTCTTTATTTTGAAATCTCCAAACATGCGATTGATATGGCAATGCTTTTGAAAGATGGACTGAAAGAAAAAGGATATGAATTCTTCATGGACAGCAATACCAACCAGCAGTTCATTATTGTGGAAGATGCCAAATTGCAGGAAATCCGCCAAAAATATGGCGTAACTTATCAGGAAAGGTACGATGAGACCCATAGTGTGATCCGATTATGCACTTCCTGGGCGACAAAAGAGGAAAATGTGAAGGCATTCCTGCAAGATATGTAATTTGTGAAAAATTGAATAAAGCTTTACAGGTAAGGCAGATATGGTAAATGATAAGGACTTTTTTGCACAGAAAATGGCAGAAGAGTCCTTTTTTGCTTTTCGTAGTGTTTTAATATGAGAAAATAATAGTTAGGCATTTAATTATTTGTTTGTGAAAAATATTATAAAAATATAAATTATTGAGAATAAATGTTGACTTATGTGTGTGATACGCATAAAATAACGATTAGACTTCTAATGAATAGATATCTAATCAAATTGCGGGAGGTGAAAGGGTGAAGTCGGATAAATTTGAGTGTGGGGATTTTACCAGGGAGAATATGCCGGTACAACTTCTTCTTGCACAGGTCGGACATATGTATAAATGGTATGTGACGAAACAGATGAAGGATACAGAGCTGAAAGCCGGACAGGCAGGAATTCTTGCAATATTGCAGATGGTAGGACCGATGTCACAGAGAGAGCTTGCAGATCATATTCATATTACGCCGCCATCGGTGAATGTAGCAGTTCAGAAACTGGAAAAGCTCGGATATATTAGAAAAGAGCAGGACGAAAAAGACCAGCGGATGACAAGGATCCATCTGACAGAACGAGGAGAGAAGATTCTTGGCAACATGCATGAGATTCTCCGAAGCACGGAAGATACACTCCTGAAGAATATGAGCACAGAAGAGAAAATACTGTGCAGAAGACTGCTTTTACAGATGAGTGACAATCTTTTCCAGGAAAAAGAATTCCGTGATATGCCATGTAAAAATCCATTTAAGGAATAAAAATAGTTACTAAGAAAGGAAATAATTGCTATATGAGAAAGTTATTCAAACATTTGAATCCTTATGCAGCAACTATAGCAGCGATTGTTGTTATCCTGATCGTTCAGGCGTACTGCGATCTGTCATTGCCTTCTTATACTTCAGACATTGTCAATGTCGGAATCCAGCAGGGAGGAATTGATGAGAAGATTCCGGATGCAATCGCAGAGGAAGAGATGAATAAGCTGTTGCTTTTTGTGGCAGAAGAAGACCAGCAGACAGTGCTGGATGCATATGAGAAAAAGGAATCCGATTCGGATTATAAGTATGATGGAGCAATTTATGTTCTGAAGGATTCCGTGAAAAAAGATGAAGAAAAGTCAGGAAAGGTATTTGACATCCTTGGAAAGCCGATGCTTCTGACTTATGGATTTGAATCTGGAAGCGATACAACAAAGAAGATGGAAGAATCTATGAAAGAAAACATGATTTCTTCTATAAAGGAACAGGCTGAGAAACAGGCAGAGAGTATGCAGTCCCAGATGACAGATGAGCAGAAAGCAGCACTTGCGGCAAATCCGGAGCTTGCCAAGAAACAGCAGGATGAAATGCAGAAAAACATTGATGAACAGGTGAAAAAGATCGAAAATGCAGATATCTTTGAGATCCTGAACATGATACCGGATGAACAGAGAGCAGACGTTATTGATAAAATATCAGAAAAAATGGACGATATGCCGGATACCATGCTGGAACAGGCAGCAACTTCATTTATTAAAGAAACCTACAGTGTTCTGGGTGTGAATACCGATAAGCTCCAGAACAGATATATTTTAACAACTGGCGGTAAGATGCTTGCACTTGCATTTCTCGGAATGATCGCAAGTGTACTTGTCGGACTTCTTGCATCAAGAGTTGCGGCAAGTACTGGACGTGATCTGAGAGGAAAGGTATTCAAGAAAGTTGTCGGATTTTCCAATGCAGAATTTGACAAGTTTTCAACTGCATCACTGATCACAAGAAGTATCAATGATATCCAGCAGATCCAGATGCTTGCAGTTATGCTTCTGAGAATGGTGATGTATGCACCAATCATGGCAATTGGAGGTATTTTCAAGGTTCTCCATACGAATGTCAGCATGTCATGGATCATCGTACTTGGGGTAATCCTGATCGTGATGGTTGTTGCTGTATTATTTATTGTGGCAATACCAAAATTTAAGATTCTGCAGAACCTGGTTGACAGACTGAACCTTGTTACCCGTGAGATCCTTACCGGACTTCCGGTTATCCGTGCATTCAGTACAGAAAAGCATGAAGAAGAACGATTTGATAAAGCGAACAGAGATCTGACAAGAACCAATTTATTTGTAAACCGTGCCATGACATTTATGATGCCGATGATGATGCTGATCATGAACGGAATTACCATACTGATCGTATGGAGCGGCGCACATGGTGTCAGTGACGGGCAGATGCAGGTTGGTGATATGATGGCATTTATCCAGTATACAATGCAGATCATCATGTCCTTCCTTATGATCTGTATGATTTCTATTATGCTTCCAAGAGCAGCTGTTGCAGCAGACCGTGTGGATGAGATCCTGACAAGCAGGACAGCGATCGAAGATCCGAAAACACCGGAAAAACTGGAAGAATCCAGAAAAGGCGAAGTAAAATTTGACCACGTATCCTTCCGTTATCCGGGAGCAGAAGAAGACGTACTTCATGATATCAGCTTTACAGCAAAACCGGGACAGACAACGGCGATCATCGGAAGTACCGGTAGTGGTAAATCTACGATGATCAACCTGATCCCAAGATTTTATGATGTAACAGAAGGTACGATCACATTGGATGGAAAAGATATTCGTACCATTTCCCAGCATGATCTGCGGGATGAACTTGGATACGTTCCACAGAAAGGTGTACTTTTCTCAGGAACAATCGAGTCCAATATTCTGTATGGCAATCCGGATGGATCCGAAGCCGAGATGAAGGAAGCCGCAGAAATCGCACAGGCAACCGAATTTATCGAAGAAAAACATAAAAAATACGAAAGTCCGATCGCACAGGGCGGTTCCAACGTATCCGGCGGTCAGAAGCAGCGTCTTTCTATCGCACGTGCGATTGCAAAGAAACCAAAAGTTTATATTTTTGATGACAGTTTTTCAGCACTGGATTATAAGACAGACGTAACCCTTCGTGCTGCATTGAAAGAAAAGACACAGGACAGCACAGTGATCATTGTAGCACAGCGAATCAGCACCATTTTACATGCGGAGCAGATCATTGTGCTGGATGATGGAAAGATTGCGGGAATCGGAACACACAAAGAGCTTCTGAAATCCTGTGATGCATATTATCAGATTGCGTCATCGCAGCTTTCTGAAGCAGAGCTTGCGAGAGACTTAAATAACGAAAATGACGGAAAGGAGGAAGCATAGTATGAGTAATCAGCCAAGAAGAAGAGGACCTATGGGCGGTGGACATGGAAGAATGGGAACCGGCGAGAAGGCAAAAGACTTCAAAGGTACCATGAAGAAACTTTTTACTTACCTTAGTGAATATAAAATCGGTATTTTCTTTGTTATGATATTTGCAATCGGAAGTACGGTTTTCAATATTATTGGACCAAAGGTTCTCGGAAAAGCGACGACCGAAATTTTCAAAGGTCTGGTCGGAAAAGTATCCGGCGGCAGCGGAATTGATTTTACAAAGATTGGTAAAATCCTGTTAACTTTATTGTGTCTGTACGTGATCAGCGCATGTTTCTCCTTTATCCAGGGATATATCATGACAGGCGTATCACAGAAGCTGACCTATCGCATGCGAAAAGAAATTTCTGAAAAAATCAATCGTATGCCGATGAATTATTTTGATACGACTACACACGGTGAGGTACTTTCCAGAGTAACCAATGACGTAGATACTCTGAGCCAGAGCCTGAACCAGAGTGCAACCCAGATGATCACATCCGTGACAACGATCATCGGTGTACTGATCATGATGATCAGTATCAGTCCGCTGATGACTGTGATCGCACTTCTGATCCTGCCGGTATCTATGGTACTGATTTCTGTAATCGTAAAACACTCACAGAAATACTTCAAAAGCCAGCAGGAATATCTGGGACATATCAATGGTCAGGTAGAAGAAGTATATGGCGGACATAATATTGTCAAAGCATTCAATAAAGAAGAAGACGTGATCCGCGAATTTGATGAGACTAATGATATCCTGTTCCGTTCTGCATGGAAATCACAGTTCCTTTCCGGAATGATGATGCCGATCATGCAGTTTGTCGGAAACCTTGGATATGTAGGAGTTTCTATCTTAGGTGGTTACCTTGCAATCAAACAGACCATCGAAGTTGGAGATATCCAGTCCTTCATCCAGTATGTAAGATCCTTTACACAGCCGATCCAGCAGGTTGCACAGGTAGCAAACATGCTCCAGTCGACAGCCGCTGCATCAGAGAGAGTATTTGAATTCCTGGACGAAAAAGAAGAAGATCAGTTTGCTGAAAATCCAGTATCTGTAGAAGGATTACAGGGAAATGTAGAATTTGAACACGTACACTTCGGATACAATCCGGAGCATATCATCATCAATGATTTCTCTGCAAAAGTAAAAGAAGGACAGAAGATCGCCATCGTAGGACCAACCGGAGCAGGAAAGACAACCATGATCAAACTGCTGATGCGTTTCTATGATGTCAACAGCGGGGCAATCAAGATCGATGGACACAACATCAAAGACTTCAACCGGAGCGAACTCAGACAGATGTTCGGAATGGTACTTCAGGATACCTGGCTGTTCAGCGGAAGCATCGAAGATAATATCAAATATGGAAAACTTGATGCCACCCACGAAGAAGTCGTAGCAGCAGCCAAAGCTGCCCACGTACATCGTTTCGTCCAGACTCTTCCAAGCGGATACAACATGATTCTCAACGAAGAAGCCAGCAACGTATCCCAGGGTCAGAAACAGCTCCTCACGATCGCCAGAGCCATCCTGGCTGATCCAAAGATTCTGATCCTAGACGAAGCCACCAGCTCCGTAGACACCAGAACCGAAGTCCAGATCCAGAAAGCCATGGATAACCTCATGAAAGGCAGAACCAGCTTCGTAATCGCCCACAGACTTTCAACCATCAGAGATGCAGATCTTATACTGGTAATGAAAGACGGCGATATTATCGAACAGGGGAACCATGAAGAACTACTTGAGAAGAATGGGTTTTATGCGGAATTGTATAATTCGCAGTTTGAAAACGCTACAAGCTGTGCATAAAAATGGAAAGATGCCAAAAATCATGCTCGCATGATTTTGTGTCCGCATATGTTCACGAGATGAGCGCCAGCTTATGAGCAAAGATCGTCACGAAGTGACGGAAAGCGTGGTAACGCGACTTTGCGAATGGCGCGGGATGAACTGTTGCTATCTGTTATCCTGTAGTCCGGCTGTCTTC
>OFRZ01001734.1_pt1 | contig 12548 bp, 13 predicted proteins | sample 1543181 | NCBI WGS metagenome assembly OFRZ01 (sample SAMN04209245, study PRJEB22552) | human gut metagenome | biome: gut; material: feces | host: Homo sapiens | place: USA: Oklahoma | reverse complement strand
CGCCCGCACCATTGCCGCCCGCCGCAAAGGGAACCACGCATGCACACCTCCAAACGCATGACAATTGCATACCTCGCCATGGCGGCGGCCCTGCTGGCGCTGTTTGCGCTCAACCTGTTCTGGGGCAGCGTTGCGCTCTCCCCGGCGGACATCGCGGCGGCCCTGCTGGGCCACCGCACAAACGCGCTGGCGGCCAACATCCTGCTGCAGCTGCGTCTGCCGCGCGCCGTCATGGTCGTGCTGCTGGGGGCGGCGCTCTCGGTGGCCGGGTATCTGCTGCAAACGTTTTTTGCCAACCCGATTGCCGGGCCGTTCGTCATGGGCATTTCCAGCGGGGCCAAGCTGGCTGTGGCGCTGACGATGGTCGTCTTTTTGAACCGCGGCCTGCTCACCGGCTCACTGACGTTGATTCTGGCAGCGTTTGCCGGGGCCATGGCGGCCATGCTGTTTGTGCTGGCCGTGGCGCGCCGCGTGCAGCAGATGAGCATTTTGGTTATCTGCGGCGTCATGATCGGCTACATCTGCTCGGCCGTCACCGACATTGTTGTCGCCTTCGCGCAGGATTCCAACATCGTCAACCTGCACAACTGGTCAATGGGCAGCTTCTCCGGCATGACCTGGGGCAATGTCGCCACGGCGGCGGCCATTGTTCTGCCCTGCCTGGCCGCCGCGTTTTTGCTCTCCAAGCCGATGGCCGCCTACCAGCTGGGCGAAAGCTACGCCGCCAGCGTCGGCGTGCCGGTGCGGACGTTTTCCGTGGTGCTTGTGCTGCTGTCAAGCCTGCTGGCGGCCTGCGTCACGGCGTTTGCCGGACCAATCTCCTTCGTCGGCATTGCGGTGCCGCATCTGGTAAAACATACGCTGGGCAGTGCAAAACCGCTGCGGGTGCTGCCGGGCTGCGCACTGGGCGGCGCGGCATTCTGCCTGCTGTGCGACCTGATCGCCCGCAGCCTGTTTGCACCCACCGAGCTGTCCATCAGCTCGGTCACAGCGGTGTTCGGTGCGCCGGTGGTCATCTGGCTGCTTGTGCGCCGTCACAGCGGGGAGGGCACGGTATGAGCTGTTGTGAAACGCAAAATCTCGCCGTCGGCTACGGTGCGCCGCTGCTGCGGGACATTGCCCTGCACGCCGAGCGCGGCAAAATTCTAGCGCTCATCGGTCCGAACGGTGCGGGCAAATCCACCCTTTTAAAAACGCTGGCCGGGCAGCTGGCGGCGCAGGGCGGCGCGGTGCTGCTGGACGGGCAGGACCTGACGGCCTACACCCCCAACGCCCGGGCGCGCAAGCTGGCGCTGATGCTGCCCCACACGGCCCGCACCGAGCTGACGTCCTGCTTTGAGGTCGCCGCCGCCGGGCGCTACCCCTACACCGGGCGGCTGGGCATTTTGTCCGATGCCGACAGGCAGCAGGTGCATGACGCCCTGTGCCTTGTCCGGGCGGAGGAACTGGAGGACCGCGATTTTGCCAGGATCAGCGACGGCCAGCGCCAGCGCGTGCTGCTGGCCCGCGCGGTCTGCCAGCAGCCGGAGATTCTGCTTCTGGACGAGCCAACGTCTTTTTTGGACGTAAAGGGTAAGGCGGAACTCATGGACATCCTGCAAGTGCTGGCACATGAGAAGAATGTGGCCGTCATCGTGACGCTGCATGAGCTGGAGCTGGCCCAAAGGCTGGCCGACGCCGTTGTCTGCGTTGCGCCGTCAGGCGTGTCCGCTGTGCTGGCACCGCAGGACGCCTTTGCACAGGACAATATCTGTGCGCTGTTTGGATTGAGCACCGACCAATACGCGGTGCTGTTTGCCGGGAGCGGCGCAAAGCCGAAGCCCCAATTTGAGCACTACATCCGCAGCGGGCAGCGTTTGCTGCGCTGCGGATACACCACCGGCACCTGCGCGGCGCTGGGGGCGGCGGGCGCGGCACGGCTGCTGCTGACCGGCCACGCGCCGGAAAGCGTTGGTCTGCGCACGCCCAAGGGCATCGTCGTGGAGGTCGCACCGCAGTTCTGCCGACTGACGGCAGACGGGGCCGCGTGCGCCATCGTCAAGGACGGCGGCGACGACATCGACGCCACGACAGGGCTGCCGGTCATTGCCGCGGTCACACTGCTGCCCGGCGCGCCGCGCACCGTTACGATTGACGGCGGGGCGGGGGTGGGCCGTGTGACAAAGCCCGGCCTCGACCAGCCCGTCGGCGCGGCGGCCATCAACCGTGTGCCGCGGCAGATGATAACCGAGGCGCTTTTGCGGGAGGCGGACGCCGTCGGCTACGGCGGCGGGTTCGCGGTGGTCATCTCCATCGAAGGCGGCGAGGCTGCGGCCAAGCGCACCTTCAACCCGCATCTGGGGGTCGAGGGCGGCCTGTCGGTGCTGGGCACCAGCGGCATTGTGGAGCCGATGAGCCAGCAGGCGCTTCTGGATACGCTGCAAATCGAAATCCACCAGGCAGCGTTGAAAAGCCGCCGCCTGATTTTAGCCCCCGGCAACTACGGGCTGGACTACCTGGCCGCCAACTACCCCGCGCTGCACGAGATCCCTGTCGTAAAAATCTCAAATTTCATAGGCGAGGCGCTGGATATGTCGGCGGCGGAGCACTTCGCGGAGGTGCTGCTCGTCGGGCATGTGGGCAAGCTCGTCAAGCTGGCGGGCGGCATCATGAACACCCACTCCCGCTGTGCCGACTGCCGTACTGAGCTGTTCTGCGCCCATGCGGCGCTCTGCGGCGCGGACGCGGCGACCTGCCGCGCCCTGATGGACGCCGCCACGACAGACGCCTGTCTGGACATTCTGGACGCCGCGCAGCTGCGGGAGCCTGTCATGGCCAGCCTGCTCACCGCGATCCAGCTGCATCTGGACCGCCGCGCGGCGGGGGCGTTCAAGGTCGGCGCGGTGCTGTTCTCAAACCGGAACGGTCCGCTGGGCCAGACAAAAACTGCCGATACACTGTTGAAATTGTGGAAGGAAGCCTGACATGGTACATTTTGTGGGGGCCGGCCCCGGCGCACCGGACCTGATTACCCGGCGCGGCGCGGCCCTGCTGCAAACGGCGGACTGCATCATCTACGCGGGCAGCCTGGTCAACCCGGCGCTGCTGGGGCTGGCGGGGCCGGACTGCGCCATCTATAACAGCGCCGAGATGACGCTGGAGCAGGTGCTTGCCGTCATGAAAGAAAACGAAGCAGCGTACAAAACAACCGTGCGCCTGCACACGGGCGACCCCTGCCTGTACGGCGCGATCCGGGAACAGATGGACGCGCTGGACGCCATGGGCATCGCCTACGACGATACGCCCGGCGTGTCGAGCTTCTGCGGTGCGGCGGCGGCGCTGAACGCCGAGTACACGCTGCCCGGCGTCAGCCAGACCGTCATCATCACCCGCATGGAGGGCCGTACCCCTGTGCCCGAAGGTGAGCGGCTGGCCGCGCTGGCCGCCCACGGGGCGACGATGGTCATTTTCCTCTCCATCGGCCTGATCGACAGGGTGCAGGACGCGCTTCTGCAGGGCGCGTACACCGCCGCGACCCCTGCCGCCGTTGTCTACAAGGCAACGTGGCCGGAACAGAAAATTGTACATTGCACCGTCGGAACGCTGGCCGAAAGCACCCGCGCGGCGGGCATCACCAAGACGGCGCTCATCGTAGTCGGGGACTTTTTGGCCGCACAATATGACCGCAGCAAGCTGTACGACCCGGCGTTCACAACGGAGTTCCGAAGGGGGACGGACCGATGACCTGCGCGTACATTGCGTTCACGGCGCGGGGACTGGCGCTGGCGCAGCAGCTGGCGGCAGCCTGCCCCGGCAGCGTGGCCCGCGGCGGTGCGGACGGCGTCCGCCTGACCGATTGGACCGCTGCACAGTTTGCACAAAGCGACGCACTGATTTTTGTAGGAGCTGCCGGGATCGCGGTGCGGGCCATCGCGCCACACTGCCGCAGCAAGGCTGCAGACCCCGCCGTCGTTGTGCTGGATGAGGGTGGGCAGTTCGCCATTCCGCTGCTGTCGGGGCATCTGGGCGGCGCAAATGAGCTGGCGCAGCGGCTGGCGGCGGTCTGCCATGCCGTGCCGGTCATCACGACGGCCACCGACGGACGCGGCGTTTTTGCCGTGGACGAGTGGGCCAAGCGCCAGAACTGCGCTGTGGCCGAGCCGGAGCGCATCCGCTGCGTGAGCGGGGCACTGCTGGCCGGGCAGAGCGTTTGCTATGCCGCCGACTGGGCTGTTTCCGGCACGCCGCCCGCGGGTGTGGAGCCTGCCGCCGCCGCTGACCGCGCAGATTTTGCGCTGACGCTGACCCCGACGGGTGAGGCGCTGCACCTGATCCCCCGCATTGCGGTGTTGGGTGTCGGCTGCAAGCGCGGCACGACGGCGGAAAAGTTGGAAACAGCCTTTGCGGCCTTCTGCGCGGAGCACCATTTTGCCCCGCAGGGCATTGTCCGCGCCGCCAGCATTGACTTAAAAAAGGATGAGCCGGGTCTGGCGGCGTTCTGCCGGGCGCACGGCTGGGAGATGGACTTTTATACCGCCGCTGCCCTGCGCACGGCTAAAGGCCGCTTTACGTCCTCCGGCTTTGTGCAGAGCATCACGGGCGTGGACAATGTCTGTGAACGCGCGGCGGTGCTGGCTGCAGACGGGGTGCTGTTCATCCCGAAGTGGGCGCGGGACGGCGTGACCCTTGCCGTGGCGCTGGCCCCCTTTGCCCCGGATTGGAGATGGAAAAATGATGAACCGTAGTCTTGTGTACGTGGTGGGTCTCGGCCCGGGCGGTGCGCAGTATTTGACCGCCCAGGCGCAGACCGCCCTGCAGACCGCCGACGTGCTGTGCGGCTACACGGTCTACATCGACCTTGTGCGCCCGCTTTACCCGGATAAAGAGGTCTACGCTACCGGCATGACGCGGGAGATTGACCGCTGCCGTTGGGCGCTGGAAACGGCAAAGGGCGGCAAGACTGTGGCGCTCGTCTGCTCCGGTGACGCCGGGGTCTACGGCATGGCCAGCCCACTGTTGGAGCTGGCGGAGCACTGCCCGGAGGTAGAGGTCGAGATCGTGCCCGGCCTGACCGCCGCTTTGAGCGGGGCCGCGGTGCTGGGTGCGCCGTTGGCACACGATTTTTGCGTGATTTCGCTGTCGGACCGGCTGACGCCGTGGGCCGTCATTGAAAAGCGGCTGGCCTGCGCCGCGGCGGGGGATTTCTGTCTGGCGCTCTACAATCCGTCGTCCAAAGGCCGCGCCGACTACCTGCAAAAGGCCGTTCGCATTCTGCGGGACAACGGCAAGGGTCCGGACACGGTCTGCGGGCTGGTGCGCTGCATTGGCCGGGACGGCCAGACCGCACGGCTGCTGACGCTGGCCGAGCTGGAGGACACCGCCGTGGATATGTTCACAACGGTCTTTGTCGGCAACGCTGCAACGCAGATTTTACATGGCAGAATGGTTACGCCAAGGGGGTATCGCGGCGTATGAATGTGGTGGTTTTCAGCGGTACAACGGAGGGGCGCAGCTTCTCCCGCGCGCTGGCGGCGCTCGGCGCGGCGGTCACGGTCTGTGTGGCGACAGAGCTGGGGGCCGAGGAACAGGGCTGCACCGACGGCATCACGGTGCGCACCGGGCGGCTGGACGCCGAAGGAATGACGGCGCTGCTGCGCGGTGCGGCACTCTGCGTTGACGCGACCCACCCGTATGCCGCCGAGGCAACGCGCAATATCCGTGCGGCGGCAGCGGCGGCGGGGGTTGAATATCACCGTCTGCTGCGCCCCGCCAGCCCCCTGCCCGCGGGCAGTGTGGTGCTGGCCGATGCCGCCCGGGCCGCCGCGTATCTGGCAGACAGACCGGGGCGCGTCCTGCTGGCGACGGGTGCCAAGGAGCTGCCCGCCTTCGCAGCGCTCGACCCGGCGCGGCTCTACCCGCGCGTTCTGCCGACGCTGGCAGGTATCGCAGCATGCGAGGCAGCGGGCGTTCCGCACCGCAATATCCTTGCGATGCAGGGGCCTTTTACGAAAGAATTAAATGCGGCGATGCTGCACCAGTTCCATATCGACTATATGGTCACGAAGGACGGCGGCGCGGCGGGCGGCTTTGCCGAAAAGGCCGAGGCCGCCGCCCGGTGCGGCGTGCAGCTCATTGTGCTGCGCCGCCCGGACGACGAGGGCGAGACAACGGACACAATTTTACAGCGATGCAGGGAGCTTTTATGAAGATCACATTGGTGGGCATGGGCAGCGGAGCGCCCGGCAGTCTGACAGCGGCGGGGCTGGAGACGCTGCGCGGAGCGGAGCTGATCATCGGCGCGCGCCGCCTGCTGGAAAACCTGCCCGAGGGCTGCACGGCAAACCGCGCAGCCCTTTATAAAACGGACGAAATTTGCGCATTGCTGCGGCAGACAGATTGCGCGGAGGCCGCGGTGGTTTTCAGCGGCGACACGGGCTTCTACTCCGGCGCGGCGGCGCTCTGCCGCGCATTGGACGACGCGGGTCTGCCGTACACGGTGCTGCCCGGCGTTTCCAGCGTGCAATTATTGGCCGCGGCGCTGGGCCGCCCGTGGCAGGGCTGGCGGCTCGTCTCCGCCCACGGCTGTGCCTGTGACCCGGTGGCCGCCTGCCGCGCAGGCGGGACAACCTTTTTCCTGACCGGCGGCAGCGAGACCCCCGCGACGCTCTGCCAACAGCTGGCGGATGCCGGGCTGGGCAACGCTGCGGCCACGGTGGGGGAAAACCTCGCCACGCCGTCCCAGCGGCTTGTGACCGGCACGGCGCAGGAACTGGCCGCACAGCGCTTTGCACCGCTCAGTGTTCTGCTTGTGGAAAATGTGCCCGCGCCCCTGCGCCGCACGCCCGGCCTGCCCGATGCAGCGTTCATCCGCGGCAAAACGCCGATGACCAAGCAGGAGGTCCGCGCTGCCGCGCTGGCCAAGCTGGCTGTGCGCCCCACAGATACCCTCTGGGATGTGGGCGCGGGCACCGGCAGCGTCAGTGTGGAGCTGGCGCTGGCCGCCCCTGCGGGCCGGGTCTGCGCCGTGGAGTGCGACGCGGAAGCCTGTGACCTTATCCGTCAGAACCGCGCAAAATTTGCGGTGCAGAATCTGCACCTTACCGAGGGCTTTGCCCCCGCCGCACTGGCAGACTGGCCCGCGCCGGACGCTGTTTTTATCGGCGGCAGCAAGGGCAGTCTGCGGGCTGTCGTCGATGCCGCGCTGGCCGCGAACCCCGATGCACGGCTCTGTATCAGCGCCATTGCGCTGGAAACCTTACAGGAGGCCGTTGCGGCCCTGACGGCTCACGGCCTGACCGCCCAGGTCACACAAATCGCAGTCAGCCGCAGCCGGGCGGCGGGCAGCCTGCACCTGCTCATGGCGAACAACCCGGTTTTCTTGATTGCGAGGGAGTAAAAATGCTGCAATTGGTTCTGGCTGCACCCCGCTCCGGCAGCGGAAAAACAACGGCAGCCTGTGCGCTGCTGGCGGCGCTGACTGCCCGCGGGCTGACCCCCTGCGCGTTCAAGTCGGGGCCGGACTACATCGACCCGATGTTCCACCGCGCGGTGCTGGGCGTCGAGAGCCACAATCTTGACCTGTTTTTCTCTGCACCGCAGACCGCCCGCGCACTCTACGCCCGGCACGCGGCGGGGCACGGCGCGGCAGTCGTCGAGGGGGCCATGGGCTACTACGACGGCCTTGGCGGTGTGACCGACACGGCCAGCGCGTGGCAGCTGGCCGATACGCTGGACCTGCCCGCACTGCTCGTTGTGCGGCCCAAGGGGGCAAGCCTGACGCTGGCGGCGGAGCTGCGCGGGCTGACGGCGTTCCGCACACCGCACCATATCGCGGGGATTTTGCTCAATGATTGTACGCAAGGATTGTGCGCTCTGCTGAAGCCGATGCTCGAAAAAGAGACCGGTCTGCCCGTGGTCGGCTGCCTGCCGCCGCTGCCCGAGGCCGCGATAGAAAGCCGCCACCTCGGTCTGAAAACCGCCGCCGAGATCGACGATCTGCAGCGCAAGATACAGCTCTTATCCGATGCCGCGCAGCAAACCATCGACTGGCCGCTGCTGCACACCCTGTTTGACCGCCCCGCGCCTGCCGCTGTGCCGTGCACGGTGCCCCCGCCGCGGGTGCGCCTTGCCGTGGCAAGGGACGCCGCGTTCTGCTTTACCTACGCCGAAACGCTGGAGGCACTGCGGGAAAACGGCGCGGAGCTGTGCTTTTTCAGCCCGCTGGCCGACACGGCTCTGCCGGATAACATCGGCGGGCTTTACCTGCCGGGCGGCTACCCCGAGCTGTACGCCGCCCGGCTGGCCGCGAACGCCCCCCTGCGCGCCGCCGTAAAAAGCGCCGTGCAGGGCGGCCTGCCCACCGTGGCCGAGTGCGGCGGCTTTTTGTACCTGGGCCGGACATTACAGGACGCCGACGGCACGCCCCACCCGATGGCGGGCGTGCTGCCCGGGCAGGGCTTCAAGGTCGGGCGGCTTGTGCGGTTCGGCTACGCCCGCCTGACCGCCCGCGCCGACAGTATGCTGTTCCGCGCGGGGGAGACCCTGCCCGTCCACGAGTTCCATCACTGGGACTCCACCGAAAACGGCGATGCGTTCACCGCTGCCAAGGCAAACGGGCGGCAGTGGGCGTGCGGCTTTGCCAATGAACGTATCTACGCGGGATTTCCACATCTCTACTGGGCAGGTACGCCGCTGCCGAAGCGCTTTGCGGCTGCAGCCGAACATTATATAAAGGAAACATCATGACCGAAAACGAACTGAAAAACCTGCTTGCAGCCGTTACCCCGCCGGACGAGGCCGCCCGCGCCGCAGCCCACGTCCACTGGGCTGCGCTGGCAAAGCCTTTGGGCGGACTGGGTCGGCTGGAAGCCATGGTCGAGGACGCCGCCGCGCTGACCGGCGACCCCGTGCCGGACGTCAGCCGCCGTGCGGTGCTGGTACTCTGCGCGGACAACGGCGTTGTGGCGCAGGGCGTCAGCCAGACCGATGCCTCCGTGACCCGCGCTGTGCTCGAAAACCTGACCGCCCGCCGCACCAGCGTCTGCCGCATGGCCGCTGCGGCCCACTGCGACGTCGTGCCCGTCGATATGGGCATTGCGGGCGCACCCGTGCCCGGCGCGGCGGACTGCCGTATTGCTGCGGGCACAGCTGACTTTACCACCGGCCCGGCTATGACCCGCGCACAGGCCGTGCAGGCCATCGCCGCGGGCATTGCGCTGGTGCGCGCGCAGAAGCAAAACGGCGCACGGCTGCTGGCGACGGGGGAAATGGGCATCGGCAACACAACGACGTCCAGCGCTGTGGCCAGCGTACTGCTGGGCCGCCCTGTGGCCGAGATGACCGGGCGCGGCGCGGGACTTTCCGACGCAGGACTGCACCGCAAAATAGATGCGATAGAACGCGGCATTGCCCGCAACCACCCCGACGCCGCGGACCCGCTGGGGGTGCTGGCGGCGCTGGGCGGCTTTGATATTGCCGGGCTGTGCGGCGTGTTTCTGGGCGGTGCGCTCGAAAGGCTGCCCATCGTGATGGACGGATTCATCAGCGGCGTGGCGGCGCTGTGCGCGGTGCGGCTCTGCCCCGCGGCGGAAAAGGCCGTTTTTGCCAGCCATGTGTCCAGCGAGCCAGCCGCACATATTGTGCTGGACGCGCTGTGCAAAAAACCGCTTATCACCGCAGAGCTGCATCTGGGCGAAGGCACGGGCGCGGTGGCCAGCCTGCCGCTGTGGGATATGGCGCTGGCCGTCTACAACGGCTGCTACTCGTTTGCGGAGGGCGGCATCACGCCGTACACCCCGCAGTGCTGACGCTGGTCATCGGCGGCGCGGCCAGCGGCAAAAGCGCCTATGCGGAGTCGCTCTGCCTGCGTGCACCGCTGCCGCGCACCTATCTGGCGACGATGCAGGTCTGGGACGCCGAGTGCGCCGCCCGCGTGGCGAAGCACCGCGCCATGCGGGCTGAAAAGCAGTTCACCACGGTAGAGTGCCCGCTGCACCTGGACCGCGTGGCCCTGCCCCGGCGCGGCATCGTACTGCTGGAGGACCTGGGCAACCTGGCCGCCAATGAGCTGTATGACCCCGACGGTGCAGGGACGGAAACCGCGGCGGCGATCCTGCGGGGCATTGACAAGATGCTGCTGCAATGTGATAATCTGATTGTGGTTTCCAATGAGGTGTTCAGCGGTGGGGCAGACTATGCGGGCGATACGGACCGCTATCTGCGCGCGCTGGCCGCCGTCAACAACGCTGCGGCGGCGCGCGCAGACCGCGTGGTGCGCGTTGTCTGCGGCATCCCCGTCTATTACAAAGGAAGTGAAGGACTGTGACAGCTTTACAGACGATTGCGGTGGCGTTCGCCATGTTCTCGGCCCTGCCGATGCCGCAGTTCGACTGGAACGAAAAAAATATGCGGTACGCGCTCTGCGCCTTCCCGCTGGTGGGGGTGGTGTGCGGCGCACTGTGGTGCGTCTGCGGCGTGCTGCCGCTGCCTGCGGCGGCCCGCGCGGCAGGGTTCTGCCTTGTGCCGGTCTGGGTCACGGGCGGCATCCACCTGGACGGCTACGCCGACACCTGCGACGCACTTTCAAGCTACGGCGATACCGCGAAGAAGCTGGAGATTTTAAAGGACCCCCACTGCGGCGCGTTCGCGGTCATTCGGCTGTGCAGCTACTTTGCGGCGTATTTTGCGCTGTGCGGCTGTGTGGCGTTCACCCCGCGGGTCGGCGTGCTCTGGACGCTGGCGCTGGTGGGGGAGCGGGCGCTGTCCGGGCTGGCCGTGGCGGCGTTCCCGCTGGCGAAAAATACCGGCCTTGCCCACACCTTTGCCACGGCGGCGGACCGCGTCCGCGTGCGGCAGGTGCTGGCCGCGCTCTGCGCCATGCTGGCCGTGGGGCTGACTGCACTGGGCGGCTGGGCGCTGGTGCTGGCCGCAGGCTGCGTTTTTGCGCGGTACTACGTTGTTGCAAAAAAACAGTTTGGCGGTGTGACCGGTGATCTGGCCGGGTGGTTCCTGCAAAAATGCGAGATCTGGATGCTGGCGGCGCTGGCCGCCTGCCAATGGCTGGGGGTGCTGTAAATGGTGTTTGTGACAGGGCCGCTCTGCAGCGGCAAGCGCACCTTTGCGCAAAAGCTCGGCGGGCGGCAGGTGTACGACGTGCAGGATTTGGCCGCCGACGCCGCCGATTTGAACCGGCTGGCCGACGAGCTGGCAGAGTATGATGTTGTGACCGCGGTGGAGGTCGGCGGCGGCGTTGTGCCGATTGACCCCGCCGCGCGTGCCGCGCGGGAGGCGGCGGGCCGTCTGGCCTGTCTGCTGGCCGCGCGGGCGGACTGCGTTGTGCAGATGTTTTGCGGTCTGCCGACGATTTTGAAAGGAGAACTTCCGAAATGCTGATTTATTTACTGCGCCACGGCCTGACCGAGTACAACGTCCAGAAGCGCTATCAGGGTCAGCGGGACATCCCGCTCTCGCCCGAGGGGCTGGCCCAGCTGCGCCGGGCTGATATTAACCCGAAGGTTGTCTATATTTCCACGCTGCAGCGTACAAGGCAGACGGCGGAGGTGCTGTTCCCGGACGCGGAGCTCGTGCCCGTGGACGGGCTGAAGGAGATGTGCTTCGGCAGCTTTGAAGGCCGCAATTATATTGAGATGGAGCACGACCCCGACTATCAGGCGTGGGTCGCCGCCAACTGCGAGAGCAGCTGCCCCGACGGTGAGCGCAAGGATGATTTCAGTGACCGCGTATGCCGCACGTTTGCGGCGCTGGTGGACAAGGCGCTGGCCGACGGCGAGGAAATGCTGGTGATCCTGGCCCACGGCGGCACCCAGATGGCCGCGTTGGAGCGCTACGGCGTGCCGCGCCGCAGCTATTACCGGTGGTGCGGCCCCAACGCGGGCGGCTATGTGCTGGACGCCCGCGACTGGGCGGCGCGGCATGAGCTGCGTTTGGTCAAGACCGTGCAGTACACGAAGGAGAGCACATGCTGATTTTTTTGGCGGTGCTGGGCGGCTTTTTGCTGGACGCTCTGTTTGGCGACCCGGCGTGGCTGCCGCACCCGGTGGTGCTTATGGGCAGATGCATCTCCCGGCTGGAAAAGTTCCTGCGCGCCCGCCTGCCCGGCACCCCGCAGGGCGAGCTGCTGGGCGGTGCCGTAACGGCGTTCTGCCTGCCGGTGGGCACCTTTCTGGTCACGAGCCTTGTGTGTCTGGCGGCGGCAAAGCTCAGCCCGTGGCTGGGCCTTGCGGTGCAGATGTTCTGGTGCGGGCAGGCGCTGGCGGCAAGGGGCCTTGCGCAGGAGAGCAGGAATGTGTACGCTCAGCTTATTAAAAACGACCTGCCCGCCGCTCGCAAAGCCGTGAGCCGCATCGTGGGCCGCGACACCCAGGACCTGACCGCCGAGGGCGTGACCAAGGCGGCTGTGGAAACGGTTGCCGAAAACGCCAGCGACGGGGTAATCGCACCGCTGTTGTATATGCTGCTGGGCGGCGCTCCGCTGGCGCTCACCTACAAAGCCATCAACACCATGGACAGCATGGTGGGCTATAAAAACACGCAGTATCCTTATTTTGGCC
>OFRZ01001726.1_pt1 | contig 12592 bp, 8 predicted proteins | sample 1543181 | NCBI WGS metagenome assembly OFRZ01 (sample SAMN04209245, study PRJEB22552) | human gut metagenome | biome: gut; material: feces | host: Homo sapiens | place: USA: Oklahoma | reverse complement strand
CATGCCCGGCCCCTACCGCGTTATAATATAGAAAATCCCCCACAGGAGGTTCATCATGGATTATAAAAACTACAACCCGCGGGCGGCGGCGCTGGCACAGGCGCGCACGCTGCTGACCGACGCCGTCAAGGCGGCTGTCGCCGACGGCACCCTGCCCGAGGCCGCACTGCCCGACTTCATCGTCGAGATCCCGGCTGACGTCAAAAACGGCGATATTGCGTCCAACGTGGCCATGGCCGGTGCGCGTGCCTTCCACAAGGCACCGCGCCAGATCGCAGAAGCCATTACCGCAAAATTGCAGCTGGACGGCAGCCTGTTTGACCGCTTTGAGGTCGCCGGCCCCGGCTTCATCAACCTGTTCCTGGGCCAGGACTGGTTCACCAGCGTCGTGCGCGCCGCTGTCGCCAACCCTGAATATGGCCGCACCGACGCGGGCGCAGGCAAGAAGTATAACGTCGAGTTCGTCTCCGCCAACCCCACCGGCCCCATGCACATGGGCAACGCCCGCGGCGGCGCACTGGGCGACGGCCTGGCCGCCTGCCTGGACTGGGCCGGCTACGACGTGACCCGCGAGTTCTACATCAACGACGCGGGCAACCAGATCGAGAAGTTCGGCAAGAGCCTGGCCATCCGCTATCTGCAGCTGTACAAGGGCGAGGACGCCTGCCCGCTGCCCGAGGAGTGCTACCAGGGCGCGGACATCATCGCCCGCGCCAAGGAGTTTGCCGAGGTCCACGGCGACGCTTACGTCAACAAGGACTTTGACGAGCTGAAAAAGGCCATTGTTGCCGACGCCCTGCCCAAGAACATTGCCGGTTTGCAGCGCGATCTCGGCAAGTATCGCATCAAGTACGACGTCTGGTTCCATGAGAGCGACCTGCACAGCTCCGGCGCGGTCAAGGCCGTGGTGGACAAGCTGTTGGAGACCGGCGCGTGCTACAAGGCCGAGGACGGTGCGATCATGTACCGCAGCGCCCAGTACGCCGCCAAGTACGGCGTCGTCAACAAGCGCAAGACCGACGACGGCAGCGAGGAGGAGGCCAAGGACGAGGTGCTCGTCCGCGCCAACGGCATCCCGACCTATTTTGCCGCCGACATTGCCTACCACTACAACAAGCTGGCCGTGCGCGGCTTTGACAAGGCCATCGACGTCTGGGGCGCCGACCACCACGGCCACGTCGCCCGCATGAAGGGCGCGATGGACGCCATCGGGCTGGACGGCAGCCGTCTGGACATCGTGCTGATGCAGATGGTCAACCTCATGCGCGACGGCAAGCCCGTGCGCATGAGCAAGCGTACCGGCAAGGCCATCACCCTGACCGACCTGCTGGACGAGGTGCCCATTGATTCCGCGCGGTTCTTCTTCAACCAGCGCGAGAGCTCGTCCACGCTGGACTTTGACCTGGACCTGGCCGTGCGCAACGACAGCGAGAACCCGGTCTACTATGTGCAGTACGCCCACGCGCGCATCTGCTCGGTGCTGAAAAAGCTCGAGAGCGAGGGCGTGAAGTTTGAGGGCGCGGACGCCGTGGACGCCAGCGTGCTGACCGACCCCGCCGAGCAGGCGCTGATCCGCCTGCTGGCCGCCTTCCCCGCCGAGATCGCCGCCGCCGCCGAGAAGTACGACCCGGCGCGCATCACCCGCTACTGCATCGACGTGGCGTCTGCGTATCACCGCTTCTACAACGCCTGCCGCATCCTGGATGCCGAGGGTGCCGTTCAGCAGGGCCGCATCGCGCTCTGCCTGGCCGTGCGCGAGGTCATCCACAACATTCTGACGATGTTCAAGGTGAACGCACCGGAGACGATGTAAAAAAAAGTAAAACTTAAGCCTTCCCCCTTGGGGGAAGGTGGCCCCGCTGGGCCAGATGAGGGGGCGCGTTTGTTGTAGCTGCCCGCAAACGGGTGACTATGGCAGACTTGCCCCTCATCAGTCGGCGGGCGGGGCCGCCGACAGCTTCCCCCAAAGGGGAAGCCAATACAACAAAAAGCCGCCGCTTCCCGTGAAAAGAAGCGGCGGCTTTGCTTTGGCGTACACGCGCCCAACATATCTATTATACCACTTTCGCTATGTGTTATTCAATCCTGATTATGCACAAATATTGCATATAAAGGTTGTGCGGTCTGCGAATAGACGAAACCTTAGGGCTGTGGTATAGTATAGTTACAGAAAGAAAACAGCCGGAGATAAGGAGATAAGAACTCCAAGCGAAGCCACTTTCCAAAAGGCTCTTCAGCAAAGTCCCATCGTGAACAGATCGACATCCTGAAGAAGATTTTCCGTAAGCTGCCCAAAGTCGGGGAGTGAAAAAGGAAGCACTTCAGGGACTCCGATCCAGCAGCACGAGGGCAAAGGAAGAGACCGGAAAGAAATTGTAAAGGCCGTCGGCAGTATTTCGTAAGGAAGGAGGCTCAAGTCCAATGGCAAACTTCAAAGATCCCATTCATCACCGGCGGGCCTGGGCCTGCTGAAAACGCAAGAACCGCATCCGAAGCCGCAAGTCATAACTTGTAAAAGATTTAAAAACAGCGATGCACGGTTGCTTAGCAGTTATTTAGCAGACTCAGGGGCCGTCAAAACACAGACCCCCGCATGAGATATAGATTAGGATGAAAGAAGGCTGGTAGAGATGACCGTCACCACTCCGCCGAACAGGATGTACCTGAACTTCACCTGATCCATAAGGAGATACTCCAATGTACAAGAGTTAAGAGGCTTTGGTCCTCGGCATCAGACCCATTACCCCAAGAACGATCTTAATAACAAACATTACTCCGTTCCACAAATGCTTTTGAGCAAATAACGAACCAGAGGGTAAGTCCAATGAACAGTTAGTTAAGGTCTTGAAAGGGCAAACAAAATTCGCGTAAAGATAGGATGATTCCCATGACGATGCGGAAGCAGTCCGAAAAATAACGAAAAGGGTTATGAGGCTATGACTCCGAAGAAGTAAGACCGCCGGGGCGAACGAAATGTTCGCCCCGGCTTTTTGTTTGGTATGGGTGGTTAAACGGCAGCGGGATAGGACGGGAGGCTGCGGAATGTGGTAATGTGGGATGTAGGGCGGCCTGCCCCCAGGCCGCCGCGGAGGTTTACGGCAATGCGAAGCCATGCGGTTTGCCGCTGTAGGGGGCGGCGTCCCCGACGCCCCGCGGAGGTGAACTGCGGCGGAAGGTACGCGGGAGGGATGAATTTCTCCCCTACGGGTTACCTGTTAGCGGGAGTTGGCCGGAAGGTTGCGGAGGGGTCAAGACCCCTCCCTACGATGCAAAAGATAAAGGGGTGGCAATGGCAAGGTAGCGTGAATGAGTTGCGGACGAGAGGGGCGAGGGAGGGCGGCAGCCCGCCCCTTTGCAGTTGGCGGGCGGTTGCCCGGGAACGGGTTGCAACGCATAGCCCGTCGGAATCCCCCAGTCACCTAACGGTGACAGCCCCCTTTGACAAGGGGGCCTCCCTCGCCCCCTGCGGGGGTTCGGGGGAACACCCGACTCAAAAGTGGAGGAAGGCTCGGCGGCGTTAAGAACGGACAGTAATACTGCGTCCGTTTAGCCGCCGAGACTTCCGACTTCCACTTTGGGGTTCTTAGGGGCGTGCAGCCCCTAAGGCGGGGTCCGCTGCATTCGCAACAGCGGGACTTTTCTTTGCTACTTTCTTTTGGTCACAAAAGAAAGTAGGACCTCCCGGGAGGCTGCCGCTAATCCTTTAGCCGATAACCTCTCCGTGCCGCACAACCTTCAAAATATCCAGCTTATCATCGACCAGCACGACGTTGCCGTAGCGGCCTGCGTCGAGACTGCCGTAATCGGCATCGATGCCGATGCTGCGGGCGGGGTTCAGGGTCGCAGCGCGGACGGCGCTCTCAAGGGGCACGCCCATGTCGAGGACCGCGCGCTTCATGCAGTCAAACAGACAGGTCGCGCTGCCCGCAATCGTGCCGGGCTGCTCGGTCAGCGTCGCGCGGGGTCCGCGCACCGTGACGGCCTGGCCGCCCAGACTGTACTGGCCGTCAGGCAGACCGCAGGCCATCATGCTGTCCGCAATCAAAATCACATGATCCGCCCCGAAGGTGTTGAAGGTGAACCGCACCATCGCCGGGTGAATGTGGACGTTGTCGGTGATCAGCTCGACCTCGGCACCGTCCTCCAGCGCGGCAATGATCGGCCCCGGCGCACGGTGGGTGATGCCCGGCATCGCGTTGTACAGGTGGGTCATGTGGGATGCACCCGCAGCAAACGCGGCCTTGGCCGTGTCGTAGTCGGTGCAGGTGTGGGCAAGCGAAATGCGCACCTCATCGCGGCATTCCTTGATGAAATCCAGATTGCCCGGCTCCTCGGGGGCGACGTCAACCAATTTGATCAGCCCGCCGCTGCGCGCCTGCAGGCGGCGGAACATGCCCGCGTCGGCAGCCATGACGTACTTCGGGTTCTGCGCGCCAACCTTCTTGGGGCTGATGTACGGCCCCTCCATGTTGATGCCGACCAGATCCGCGCCGCGCTCGTTCTTGTGGGCCGCGGCCACGTCCATGATGCCGTTCAGGATCTCCTCGCTGAACGTCATGGTTGCGGGGCAGATGGCCAGCATGCCCTTGCTCGCCTCAAAATCAGCGATGGCCTGCAGGCCGGCCTCGTCGGCGTCGCAGAAATCGTGACCGACTGCGCCGTGGAAATGGATGTCCACCAGACCCGGCAGCGCATAGGCACCGCCCGCGTCAATGACATCCTCGCCCTCCTGCGGGGCCGCGCCAAAGACGATGCGGCCATCGCGGATGATGAGGTCCTTTTCCACAAAGCGGCAGCCGTCGCTGTAGACTTTTGCATTTTTGATAATCATTGCAGTGTTCCTCCGCAAATCAGATCTCGCTCAGGGCTTCCTCGTCGCCGACCAGAATGAAGTCGGGGTGCATCTGCAGGATGCTGGCGGGGACCTCCGGCGTGACGGGGCCGAAGAACGCCTTTTTGACGATGTCGGCCTTGCCCTTGCCGTTGGCGACCATCAGGACCTTGCGGGCCTGCATGATCGTCTTGATGCCCATGGTGTAGGCCTGCTTGGGGACCAGGTCGGCGTTGCCGTCGAAGAAGCGCTTGTTGGCCTCGATGGTCTCCTCCTTCAGGTCAACGCAGTGGGTGCCCAGCTCGAATGCCTCGTTCGGCTCATTGAAGCCGATGTGGCCGTCGTTGCCGATGCCCAGCAGCTGCAGGTCAACGCCGCCCACATTGTGAATGACCGCGTCATAGCGGGCGCACTCGGCGTCGGCGTCCATGTTGGTGCCGTCCGGCAGGTTGATGGCCTCGGGACGGATGTTGACATGGTCAAACAGGTTGCGGTGCATGAAGCTCCAGTAGCTCTCGGGGTGCTCCTTGGGCAGGCCGCGGTACTCGTCCAGGTTGACCGTCGTGACCTCGGAGAAGTCGATGTCGCCCTTGTTGTACCACTCGACCAGCTGCTTGTAGGTGCCCACGGGCGTACCGCCGGTGGCCAGGCCCAGCACGCAGTTGGGCTTCATGATGACCTGGGCCGAGATGATGTTGGCAGCCTTGCGGGACATGTCGTAGTAATCTTTTGCACGGATGATCTTCATAAGAAAATACCTCCTGATCTTTTCGGGGTGCGTTGCCCCGGTTTTCCTATTCTTCATTATACCACGCCATGGGGCGGGATACTATGACCGGTTTATGTGATTTGTACCAAGATTTTGTGCCGTCTTAGCAGCAAATCACAGAAAAAGCCGCGGACGGGCTGATCGCCCGCCCGCGGCGGAGTTGATAAAGGGAACCAGACCTTTATCCGGTGATGCCTGTTTTTACAGCATCTTCTTCAGCTCATCGTAGACGAACTGGACCTTGGGTCCGATGACGACCTGGCAAGCGGTCTTGCTGGGGCGGATAACGCCGGCAGCACCGGCAGCCTTGACGGCCTTCTCGTTGACAGCAGTGCTGTCCTTGACCTCAAAGCGCAGACGAGTGGCACAGTAGTCAACGTTGGCAACGTTGCCCTTGCCGCCGACAGCAGCCAGAACGCCGGAGGCGATGGCGGTGAAGTCGTTGTTGGCGAGGGTGATGTTGGCCTCAGCAGCCTCGGCATCCTCGTCCTCACGGCCGGGGGTCTTCAGGTCGAACTTGACGATAGCGAACTTGAAGACCAGGTAGAAGACAACGAAAGCGGCGATGCCCAGAGGGATGATCATCCAGGTGTTAGCATGTGCGGGCAGGCTGGCGGAGAAGATCAGGTCGGTAGCACCGGCGGAGAAGCAGAAGCCTGCGCGGAAGCCGGTGTAGTAGGTGATGATGGTGAAGATGCCGTACAGAGCAGCATAGACAACATACAGGGGGAAGCAGAGGAACATGAAGCCGAACTCGAACGGCTCGGTAACGCCGCAGACGAAGGCGCAGATAGCAGCGGAAACAACCAGACCGATGGCGGCCTTCTTGTTCTTAGCGGTCTGGACCATAGCCAGAGCAGCACCGGCAACGCCGAACATCATGCAGGGGAAGAAGCCGGACATGTACATGCCGAGGCTCCAGGTGACACCGTTCTGGCCGGTGACGTCGCCAGCCCAGTAGTGGCTCAGGTCGCCCAGACCGATGGTGTCGAACCAGAACACGTTGTTCAGAGCGTGATGCAGGCCGGTGGGGATCAGCAGACGGTTCAGGAAAGCGTAGATGCCGGCGCCGATGCCGCCCATCTTGGCAATGCCGTTGCCGAGGGCAACCAGAACACCGAAGATGACGGGCCAGACGAACAGCAGGACAACGGAAACCACGATGGAAACAACGGCGGTCACGATAGCAACGCTGCGCTTGCCGCTGAAGAATGCCAGCCAGTCAGGCAGCTGGGTATTCTTGAACTTGTTGTAGCAGGCAGCACCGATGATGGCGGCCAGGATGCCGATGAAGGAGTTGCCGGCGATCTTGCTGAAAGCAATGTAATCGACGGTGCCTTCTTCCAGCGTGCGGACAGCGCCGACAACGCCGGGGCTGAGCAGCTGCTGCATCATCAGGAAGCTGACCAGACCGGCCAGACCTGCGGTACCGTCATGGTCATCAGACAGACCGACGGCAGCGCCGATGGCGAACAGCCATGCCATGTTGTCGATCAGGGCGCCGCCGGCCTTGATCAGCAGGAAACCTACGGTGTAAGCAGCACCGGAGGTCGGGCCCTCGGCACCCATAACGGCGGGAGCCAGAGCGTAACCAATGCCCATCAGGATACCACAGACGGGCAGAGCAGCAACGGGAAGCATAAGAGCTTTACCGAGCTTCTGCAGATACTTCATCATAAAAGCATTCCTCCAAAAATTGTGAGTGGGTCTTTCCCAACTCGGCGCCGGGCCGTCTGGTTCCGCAGCCGCGACACTTTGTTAATCTCATATTAACATATTCTTCACAAAAAAGAAAGTGATTTTAGCAAAATTGTCGAAAAGCCGAAAATTCAACGGTTTCTTTGTGCAATATTCAAACACGCCGTTGATTTTTGCCCAAATTTCTTTGAAAATTTAACTTTTTTTGGAAAGTTATTTTCATAACGGGATGAATCTACGCCTCGGCTACGTCCTTCGTCGCCACCACATCCACGCCGGTCCCGGCTGCATCGGGCAGCAGGACCTGGCCGATGTGTACGGGGGCGGGCACCACGACGCTTTTCAGCGCGCGGACAACATCAAAAATTTTCTCCTTCGGGATGTCGCTGCGGGTCTTGCAGCTCACGGCGGGCAGAGCGCCGCCGGTCACGCGCACCGTTGTGGTCACAATGCGCGTCGGGGCGGTGACCTCCCTGCGGGCGTAGGCGTCGCCGCGCGGGCAGGTGTTGCCCTGCACGGTGACCACCGCGCCGCCGTCCAGCGTCACAGTCAGCGGGCAGCCCATCGGGCAGCCGATGCAGATCAGTTCACGTTTTTCCATCGTCAGCCCTCCTCCAACGTTACCGTCACGGCGTCGCCCGGGCCGCGCAGGAGCTCGGCCTTCAGCCGCACAGTCTCCATCTCGCCGGGGGCCAGCACGGGCCGCTTGCGGCTGTAGATGCAGTCTGTACCGCGGTACACCGCGATTTTTTTATTTTTGTACACGCCGCCCACGCGGAACCGCAGCGTCACGGTATCCCCCGCGCAGTCGGGGCGGATGGTGGTCGGCACGGTGTAGCGCACGCCGTTTTCGCACCGCACGGGCAGGGTGCGGCCCGCCGCGGCCCCGCCGCCCGCAATGTATGCCGCCGCGTGCTCACCTGCCGCCGCGGCCTCCTCCGACACATAGTCCACCAGGTCATGCACATGCAGCACGTTGCCCGCGGCAAAGACGCCGGGCAGGTTCGTTTCCAGGCTCTCATTGACCGCCGGGCCGCCGGTGACGGGGTTCAGCGCCACGCCCGCGGCGCGGCTCAGCTCGTTTTCGGGCAACAGCCCGCAGGAAAGCAGCAGCGTGTCGCAGTCGTAGTGCTCCTCGGTGCCGGGGACGGGTTTTCCGTTTTCGACCCGCGCCAGCGTGATGCCGGTCACGCGCTCCTTGCCCTGAATGTCCACTACCGTGTGGCTCAATTTCAGCGGAATGCCAAAATCATCGAGGCACTGCACAATATTGCGCTTTAAGCCGCCGGAGTACGGCATCAGCTCCGCCACGCAGAGCACCTTTGCCCCCTCCAGCGTCATGCGGCGTGCCATGATAAGGCCGATGTCGCCGCTGCCCAGAATCACGACCCGCCGCCCGGGCAGGCAGCCCTCCATGTTGACGAGCCGCTGCGCCGTGCCCGCGGTGAAGATGCCCGCGGGCCGGTAGCCCGGAATGTTCAGCGCGCCGCGCGGGCGCTCACGGCAGCCCATGGCCAGAATGACCGCCTTGGGGTGCAGCTGAAACAGTCCGTCGGTCTTGTTCATGGCGGTGACGGTCTTGTCCGACGCCAGATCCAGCACCATCGTGCTGAGCTTGTATTCAATTTTCAATTCGCGTACCTGCGTCACAAACCGTGCCGCGTACTCGGGGCCGGTCAGCTCCTCTTTAAAGGTATGCAGGCCGAAGCCATTGTGGATGCACTGGTTCAGGATGCCGCCCAGCTCACTGTCGCGCTCCAGGATCAGGATGTCCTGCACGCCGCTTTTGCGTGCGGCCACCGCCGCGGCCAGCCCCGCCGGGCCGCCGCCGATAATGACCAGATCAACGTTTTTCATGGCAGACGCCCCCCTTCACAGGCTATCCTTGTTCGTGCCGACGATGATTTTGGACGCACCGCCGGACTTGGTGATCTCGCTCTGCGGCACGCCCAACTCCCGCGCCAGGATCTCCATGACGCGCGGGCTGCAGAAGCCCGCCTGGCAGCGGCCCATGCCCGCGCGGGTGCGCCGCTTGACGCCGTCCAGACTGCGTGCGCCGGGCGTGCGGCGGATGGCGTCGATGATCTCGCCCTCGGTCACGCTCTCGCACCGGCATATAATCTGCCCGTAGGCCGGGTTTTGTCGGATAAGCTCCGCCCGCGCTGCAAGATCCAGCGCTTTGGGGTCCAAAATGCCCCTGCGCGTCGGGTCAAAATCGGGCTTACTGTGTAAGTGCAGACTGCCGCGCACAATGTCCGCGACCATCGCACCGATGGCCGGGGCGCTGGACAGGCCGGGCGACTCGATGGCCGCGCAGTCCACAAAGCCGGGCGCGATCTCGCCGATGAAGAAGTCGTGCCGCGCCTCGTGGGCGCGCAGACCCGCGAAGCTCGTGATGGTCTGGCGCAGCGGAATGTCCTTGACCGCGAGGCCGGATTTCTCCCGCACCTCGTCCAGGCCCGCCGCCGTCGTGGCCGTGGCCTCCTTGTCGTCCACGTCGATGGCCGTCGGCCCGACCAGCAGATTGCCGTGCACCGTGGGCGTTACCAGCACGCCCTTGCCGTATTTGCCCGGCAGCTGGAATACCGTGTGCCGCACATGCTGCCCCGCCGTGTGGTCAAGCAGGAAGTAATCTCCCCGCCGGGCCATGATGGTCATGGGGTGCGCCGCGTCGGCCATATTGTGCAGCGTGTCGGCGTATACGCCCGCCGCATTGACGATGCAGCGTGTTTCCAGCGTGCCGTGGTCGGTCTCGACGGCCCACCCGGTTCCGCCGCCGTCCAGCGGGTGCAGGCCCGTAACTTTGGTGTCAAACCGAAACTGCACACCGTTTTTGGCGGCGTTCTCCGCCAACGCAAACGTCAGGCCGAACGGGCAGACGATGCCGCCCGTGGGCGCCCACAGTGCGGCGACGGCGGCGTCCGAGATGTTCGGCTCCATTCCCACCAGCTCGTCCCGTTCTATGATGCGCAGCCCCTCCACGCCGTTGGCGATGCCGTTTTCATAGAGCTTTTGCAGCGCGGGGCGGTCCTCGTCGCTCAGGCAGACGACAAGGCTGCCGCACCGGTCGTAGGCAAAATCCAGCTCCTTCGCAAGGGCCGGCATCCGGCGGCTGCCCTCGACGTTGAGCTTGGCCATCAGGCTGCCGTGGGCCGCGTCGTACCCGGCGTGGACAATGGCGCTGTTGGCCTTGGACGTGCCGCAGCAGACGTCCTCCTCCTTCTCTACTACAAGAATTTTCGCGTCATACCGCGAAAGTTCCCGCGCACAGGCGCACCCGGACACGCCCGCGCCGATAATGATGATGTCGTACATATTGATACCTCGTGTTGTTGGTTCGTGCGGTTGGAATGGCTTTCCCCTTGGGGCTGCGCCCGCAGGCGCGTGTCGGAGCTCAACCGCCGTAGGCGGCTCTTAGCGCGGAGACTGAAGCTGTCAGCGGCCCCGCCCGCTGACTGATGAGGGGCAGCCTTGCCACTATTACCCGTTTACGGCCTGTCGCGGCAAGCTCCCCCCTCATCCGGCCCTGCGGGGCCACCTTCCCCCCAAGGGGAAGGCTTTAGGGGCCTTACTCCTCCTTCGCCCAGCCGTAGCTGCACCGCACCGCCTTATTCCAGCCCTTCAGCCGTCTGGTGCGCTCGTCGTCGGGGATACCCGGCATAAACTCACGGTCCACCGACCAGTTTTGCAGCACGTCCTCGGTGCTGCTCCAATAGCCGACGGCCAGCCCGGCCAGATACGCCGCGCCCAGCGCCGTCGTTTCCACGCAGCAGGGACGCTTGACCGGCAGGTTGCTGATGTCCGCCATCGTCTGCAGTAAGTAATTGTTCGCGCACGCGCCGCCGTCCACCTTGAGCGCCGTCAGGTCAATGCCGGAATCCGCCTGCATGGCGGCCAGCACATCGTTGATCTGGTAGCACAGGCTGTCCAGCGTCGCGCGGATGATGTGGTTCTTATTCACGCCGCGGGTCAGGCCCACGATGGTGCCGCGGGCGTACTGGTCCCAGTGCGGCGCACCCAGACCGGTGAACGCAGGCACAACGTAGCAGCCGTTCGTGTCCCTGACCTTCTGCGCCATGTACTCGCTGTCGCGGGCGTCCTCCAGCAGATGCAGCTCGTCCCGCAGCCACTGGATAGCTGCGCCCGCCACAAAAATCGAACCTTCCAGCGCATAATTCACCCTTCCGTCCAGTCCCCACGCCACGGTGGTGACCAGCCCGTTTTGGGAGAATACCGGCTTCTCGCCGGTGTTCATCAGCAGAAAGCCGCCCGTGCCGAAGGTGCTCTTGGCCTCGCCCCTGGTAAAGCAGGTCTGGCCGAACAGCGCGGCCTGCTGGTCGCCCGCCGCCCCCGCGATCTTGATCTCGCCGCCGAAGTGCATCGGGTCGGCGTACTCGTAGAACTCGCTGTTGGGCACGGGACGCGGCAGCATACAGCGCGGTATATCGAGAATTTTCAGTATCTCGTCGTCCCAGTCCAGCGTGTGGATGTTGAACATCATCGTCCGGCTGGCGTTGGAGTAGTCGGTCACGTGGATCTTGCCGCAGGTCAGCTTCCAGATGAGCCACGTCTCCACCGTGCCGAACAGCAGGTCGCCGCGCTCGGCACGCGCACGCACGCCGGGCACGTTGTCCAGTATCCATTTGAGCTTTGTGGCCGAGAAGTAGGCGTCGATGACCAGCCCGGTCTTTTGCCGGATCAGGTCGGTCAGGCCGCGGGCCTTCAGTTCGTCGCAGTACTCGCTTGTGCGGCGGCACTGCCAGACAATGGCGTGGTAGACCGGCTCGCCGGTGTCACGGTCCCAGACGATGGTCGTCTCGCGCTGGTTCGTGATGCCGATGGCGGCGATGTCCTCCGCCGACGCGCCGACCTCGTTCATGGCCGACAGCGCCACGCCGAGCTGGGTCGTCCAGATCTCGTTGGCGTCATGCTCGACCCAGCCGGGTTTGGGGAAATACTGGGTGAACTCCTTTTGCGCGACGCTGCACATCTCGCCCCGGGCGTTAAAAAGGATGCAGCGGTTGGACGTGGTGCCCGCGTCCAGCGCCATGATATATTTTTGCTTTGTCATCGCGGTTTCTCCTTTTTACAGCAGAAAATCGATTCATGTCTTTATTATACAGGATGTTCAGATTTTATGCGCGTGGCAAAACCGCCAAATTTTTCACCCTATTTTTGGCAGGGCTGGCGTTGGGCGGGGCGGGCACGGCATACCGGATGGTGCGGAGATGCCCCCGTATAAGCTATGAAAAAGACCGAAGCGGTACGCCCATGATTTCCGGGCACGCCGCTTC
>OFRZ01001724.1_pt1 | contig 12611 bp, 10 predicted proteins | sample 1543181 | NCBI WGS metagenome assembly OFRZ01 (sample SAMN04209245, study PRJEB22552) | human gut metagenome | biome: gut; material: feces | host: Homo sapiens | place: USA: Oklahoma | reverse complement strand
CTGCAGCAGCAGGCGTTGTAGTTGCAGCAGCAGGTGCTGGCGCAGCAGCAGCTGAGGAGAAGACTGAGTTCGACGTAGAGCTGACTGAGGTTGGTCCTAACAAGGTTAAGGTTATCAAGGTTGTTCGTGAAGCTACCGGTCTTGGCCTGAAGGAAGCTAAGGACGTAGTTGACGGCGCACCAAAGGTATTAAAGCAGGGCGCTTCCAAGGAAGAGGCAGAGGATATCAAGACAAAGTTAGAGGCAGAGGGAGCAAAGGTTACTCTGAAGTAATCAGGCTTTTCGCTGATAACGTCCTGAGATATCATTTCTGTATCAACGGATATAATAAGAACCGCAGATCTGTGAAAATGGATCCTGCGGTTCTTTTTTATACTAAGGAATATATACACCGTTTACATCTACACGGTACTGGCCGACCATGGTATCCTTTGCCATACTGCAGTCGGAATCATTAAAGAAATACCATTTTTCTCCCAGTTCTTTCCATCCTCTGGCAGCAGCGCCGGTTTCTGTGAGATAATACCATTTTCCTGCATAATCCAGCCAGGTGTTGGTCATCATCCGTCCGTCGCCTCCCATATAATACCAGGAGCCGCCGTCCTCAACCCAGATATTGCTGGCCTGAGCACCCTGGGCATTTACCCAGTACCACTGGCCTTCGGTATAGACCCATTTCTGCTTTGACATTTCCCCGTCTTCCTGCATCCAGTAGCGGTTGTTTCCGTCCTGAATCCACTGGTTTTTCACGGGATTTCCGTTTGCATCAAAATAATACCAGTGATTCTGTACGTCCACCCATCCTGATTTTCTGGAAGTAGCCACCGGATTTACAGAAGTTGTTACATCTGCCAGACTTATAAAAGCAGATCCGGTTCCCATCACTGCTGCCAACCCCAAAGCAGCCATTGTTTTTGTAAAACGTTTCATAACTCTTCTCCTTTCTGATAATCGTCTGAAAACTAACGTTTCATAATGATATAGTATATCCGTCGTCAAATTCTGTCAATTAAAAAATGCAGTAAAAAGCCCGGCAGACGCAGCAGAAAATACATCCTGCTGCATGCGCCGGACCTGTTTTAAAACCTCTCCAAATATACATGTCAATGTATCATGCTTCTGTGATTTTTAACTCAATCAGCTTCTTCTGAAATTCATCCGGGGATAGACTGCACTTTTCAGCTGCCTGTTTTAAGGTCAAAGTCCCATCAGAAATGAGATCGTAGTAGGTTTTGTATTTACCGGTTTCAAGACCTTTTTTCTCTCCCCTGTCCAACATAAACTGGCTGTACGTACACATTTTTGCCACCTCCTCATTAAATTCCTTTGTTCTGGGAATGCCGTATTCGGTTTCAAGCTTTTTCAGCCGCTCCTCCGGCGGTGCATTATCTGTGAAAATGGTCTGCAGCATTCCGATCAGACGTTCATCTGTTTCGTCCTGTCCCAGCCGTATGAAAACAGCGCTCATCAGATCATAGTTTTTTTGGGGGATATCCAAGACGGCTTTCACGCGCAGCATTCTGGGCTTCCACATCAATATACAAATACACCTGAGTTTTCGTACGGTTTGGCAGCAGCGCCCGCAGCCGGACATCATAGTATACCGTGGTTTGTAAATAAGCAGTATCTTCCTTGTCGAGTTCCTGAATCTGTTCCGGGAAACCATTTACCGGCAGATAAAGTTCTATCTGATCTGGGTGAACTACCCATTGTCTAAAGCCAATGGGCTTCCTGCTTCATAGACCTCGCAACCTACTATCTCCACAGGCGTTAATTCGGACAGTCCCTGCCCTATATTTGATTTTTTACGCTATTGGTCGTAATCCCTCTTCCAGGATATTCTTTGCAGCGTTTATATCCCTATCATGCTTTGCACCACAAACAGGGCATTCCCATTCTCTTACCGCTAAATCCTTTGTGTCTGTGTTTTGATATCCACAAATGCTGCACAACTGGCTGCTGGCATAAAAGGTATCTATTCTAATATATTCCCTGCCATTCCACTTTGATTTATACTCTAACTGCCTTGTCAGCTCATGCCACGATGCATCACTTATGGACTTTGCCAGATGATGGTTTTTTACCATATTTTTTATCTGTAGATTTTCCGAAACGATCACTTGGTTTTCGCTGATAATCTCATGGGATATCTTGTGCAGATAATCTTTTCTGGTGTTTGTTATTTTCTCATGGCATAATGCCATTTTTTTCCTGGTTTTGCAGTAATTTTGGCTCCTTTTTTCTTTATGTGCCAACTGTCTTTGCAACTTAACAAGCTTCTTCTCATATTTCCTGATGGTTTTTGGATTTTCGTATTTCTTACCATCAGAAGTAATACACAAATCTTTAATCCCTAAATCGATTCCTATCGTTTGTTTTGTATGTGGCAGTTCCACGTGTTCCGTTTCCACAAGGATTGATATATAATATTTCCCACTCGGAACCTGTGATACCGTTACAGACTTTATCTGTCCGCTGAAATTTCTATGCAGTTTTGCTTTTACTGCTTTTAACTTTGGTAATTTGATTTTTCTATCCTCAAAATCTACCGCTATATTTCCATTTGTAAAATTTGTTGTGTATGATTGATGGCTGTCATGTTTACACTTAAATTTGGGATAACCTGCATGTTCCCTGAAAAATTTCTGATATGCTGCATCCATGTTATAGATTGCATTTGTCAGTGCAAACTTATCCACTTCCTTCAGCCATTCATAATCCTTCTTTAATTCCCTGTTGCAGTAATTGTTACAGTCTGTTTTGCTGACAGATTTTTTATCCTGCTCATAAGTCTCTTTCCGATATGCTAAGGTCTGATTGTAAACAAAGCGGCAGCATCCGAATGTTTTTGCAATCTGTGCTTTCTGCTCATCATTTGGGTATATTCTGTATTTATATGCCTTTAACATCCGCTGCCTCCTTCTTTCTCAACCTTGATTCTCTATATACCTTTTTAGCATTTCTTCCGAAATATTTCCTACACTACAGGCAAAATAGCCATCTGTCCAAAAGATATGCTCTTTCCAGAAATGCTGTCTCAAATGTGTCTATTTTTTGATTTCCATATTCCCATACCGCAAGTATATAACAATTTTCTACTTTTGGCTACCTTAACCTACCGTCTAAAGCCAGTGGGATTTCAATAGCCTCATTTCAAATTCCTTTCCGGCTCCATCCGCAGCTGCTTCCTTGTCTTTGATCCAGTCCTGCTGCCAGAACGACGCATACAGCCCTCATATACCCTGTTTTCTTACCACCCATATATTTTCCCCTTTCCATCCAAAAAGGGCAAAGCCAAAACAGCTCCGCCCTCTCAAACCAAAATACCTCTATTTCATTTACGCCCTCAGCTCAATTCCAAGGTCCTTAAGGCCATTTAAAATCTTATTCATCACAGCTGTAACTTCCTTCTCTTCCAGCGTGTGGTCTTTGGCTCTGAAGGTAATGGAGTATGCTACGGACTTGTAGCCTTCCAGTACCTGTGCTCCCTCATAAATATCGAACAGCTTGCAGCTCTCTAAGATCTTTCCGCCTCTCTGGCTGATCACATCCTCGATCTGGCCTACCAAAACTGCCTTTGGAACAACCATACTGATATCTCTGGTAACAGCCGGGAACTTGGCAATTCCGGTGTACTTGCGGTCAAAGGTGGTAAACTCTGTCATTGCGGGCATATCGATCACAGCTACATAGGCTCTGTCGCCAATCTTATAATTTTCAGCCACCTCCGGATGGATCTCACCCAAGAAGCCCACGGTGCGGCCCTCATAAACGATATCTGCCTTTCTGCCCGGATGCAGGTAAGGATGGTCGCCCTTTGGATCGTAATGAACCTTCTTGTCCATTCCCACCTTGTCGAAGAATTCCTCTACCACGCCCTTCATATCAAAGAAATCTCCGCTTCCATACATACCCAGAGTAAACTGCATCCGCTCATCGGGAAGCTCGGTTAAAGGAAGTGCCTTGGGACGGTATACATTTGCCAGCTCATACAAACGCACCTCTTTATTGCGGCGGTTGTAGTTGGTGGATAATGATACCAGCATACCGTTTAAAGGCAGGGTACGCATGATGCTGAAATCCTCGCCCAGAGGATTGGAAATGGTAATGGCCTTTCTTAACTCACTGTCCTCAGGAATTAAAAGCTTGTCAAATACCTTTGGACTTTCAAAGGAATATGTCATACCCTGGGAGAAGCCGCAGAATTCTGCTGTCTCTCTTGCCATATCCTCGATCATCAACTTATAGGAAAGCTTTCCTGTGGTTGCTTCACCGGATGGAAGTGTGGTCGGAATCTTGTCATAGCCATAGAATCTTGCCACTTCCTCTGCCAGATCTGCCATACGAAGAAGATCCTGACGCCAGCTTGGAGCGACTACCTCACCGGAAGCCTCATCATAGCCCAGGTCGATTTTCTCAAAATATGCCAGCATATCTTCCTTTGAAATATCGGTGCCGAGAAGCTTATTGATCTTTTCAGGCTCAAATTTGATCCTTATCTCCCCTCTCTTTACAGGATAAACATCAATCATTCCGCCTACAACCTCTCCAGCTCCCAGCTCTTCGATCAGCTGGCAGGCACGATTTACAGCCTCTTCTGCAGTGTTGGGATCCAGTCCCTTTTCATACTTGCCGGACGCATCGGTGCGCAGGCCCAGCTTCTTTGCGGAAAGACGGATATTGGTGCCGTCAAAGCAGGCGCACTCAAATACCATAGAGGACACATTGTCTGTGATCTTGGAGTTTTCGCCTCCCATGATACCGGCGATTCCCACCTGCTTTTCACCGTCATTGATCATCAAAATGGTAGAATCCAGTGTTCTGTCCTGTCCGTCCAGAGTCTGGAATACATCCCCCTCAGAAGCACATTTTACCACGATCTCATGACCTGCCAGCTGGTCATAGTCAAAGGCGTGCATGGGCTGTCCGTACTCTTCCATCACATAGTTGGTGATATCCACGATATTGTTGATGGGACGGATTCCGCTGGCAGCCAGACGGCGCTGCATCCACTCCGGTGAAGGAGCCAGCTTGATATTCTTTACCATTCTGGCACAGTAGCGCTTACACAGGTCTGTATTCTCCACACTCACCTTTAAGTAATCGTGAATGTCCTCATTGTTGCCCGTAGCTGTAACCACCGGCGGGAAGAAGGACTTGCGGAAGGTAGCGGCTGCCTCTCTTGCGATTCCCACTACGCTGTAGCAGTCTACACGGTTGGAGGTAATCTCGTATTCAAACACCACGTCTCTCAGACCCAGGATCCGCACTGCATCGTCTCCGGGAACACTGTCCTCGGGGAGCAGGTAGATGCCGCTTTCAGGGGCATCCGGATACATATTCCGGTCAGCGCCCAGCTCTTCGATGGAGCACATCATTCCAAAGGACTCCACGCCTCTTAATTTGCCCTTTTTAATTTTAATACCTTCCTCCGGAAGGGGGCCGCCGTCATGGCCTCCTGCTACTCGTCCGCCGTCCAGTACCACCGGTACCTTTGCACCGATGGAATCCTTTGTAATATTTGGCGCTCCGGTTACGATCTGTACGGGCTCTGCTTCCCCTACGTTGACCTGGCACACGACCAGCTTGTCAGCGTCCGGATGACGTTCTACGGAAAGAACTTCTCCTACTACGATCTTTTCCAGATTTTTATCTAAACAGGTAAATCCTTCAACCTTGGTGCCTGTCAATGTCATCGCATCTGTATACTCCTGGGCAGCCACATCCAGGTCAGGAACATATGCTTTAATCCATGATAATGCTGTATTCATGTCGGTTCTCCTTTTTATTTATGATGGAACAGTTAAAACTGCTTTAAGAAGCGGATATCATTTTCATAGAGAAGGCGCATATCGTCGATCTCATATTTTAACAGGGCAATTCGCTCCAGGCCTACGCCGAAAGCAAAGCCTGTATATTCCTGGGGATCAATGCCGCACATCTCAAATACATGGGGATGTACCATACCGCAGCCTAAAATCTCAATCCAGCCGGAGCCCTTGCAGAAACGGCAGCCTTTTCCGCCGCACTTAAAGCAGCTTACGTCCATCTCGGCGCTGGGTTCGGTAAATGGGAAATGGTGGGGACGGAATTTAACCTTTGTATCCTCGCCGAACATCTCTCGTGCAAACTCTGCCAGAGTTCCCTTTAAATCGGAGAATGTAATATTTTTATCAATAACCAGTCCCTCGACCTGATGGAAGGATGGAGAATGGGTTGCATCCACCTCATCGGAACGGAATACGCGGCCCGGAGAGATCATACGGATAGGAAGCTTACCTGTTTCCATGGTTCTGGCCTGTACCGGGGAGGTCTGGGTACGGAGCACAATGTCCTTGCTGATATAGAAGGTATCCTGCTCATCCTTAGCCGGATGGTTTGGCGGGATATTTAATTTGGTAAAGTTGTACTCATCATACTCCACCTCAGGGCCTTCTACTACCTCGTAGCCCATGCCCACGAAAATCCGCTCCACTGCCTCTAATGCAATGGTATTTGGATGGCTGTGGCCTACGCTGTTCTTCTTTGCAGGAAGGGTAACGTCAATAACCTCTCTCTTTAACTGCTCTTCTCTGGCCTTCTTTGCCAGGGCAGCCTTTGCTTCCTCTAAGCGGCCCTCGATCACAGCTCTGGCTTCATTTACCAGCTGTCCCACCTTTGGACGGTCTTCCGGAGCCACATCCTTCATGCTCTTTAAAAGGCTGGTCAGCTCTCCCTTCTTTCCAAGATAAGCGACACGGATGTCATTCAGCGTATCAAGGCTCTCAGCGGAAGAAATCTGCTGCAGCGCCTCTTCTTTGATCTTCTCTAACTGCTCTTTCATGGGTTCTCCTTTTCTGTTCTCTTTTAAATAAGTGTACGGTTCTTTTCGCGGAAATGTTTGCTGCCATAACAAAAAACCGCCCCTTCAGATTCCTGAAGGGACGGATCAAATCATTCCGCGGTACCACCCTGATTCCTGCAATACAGATACTAAGCCAAAGGCTTTCTATCCTTTGCAGACACTTAAACACGCTTAACGCACGCCTACGTCACAGGCTGCGGACAGACGCCCTTTCACCCATGCAGCTCCGGTGGGAAATTCAGCGCTTATGTGAACTCGGGAACGCTTCCAGCCGACGACCTTCCCTCTCTGTGAGAACATAAGTACCTACTGTACACTCTCATCGCTTTTAGATATAAAATCTACTGTAAATTTTAGCCGTTTCATCTAGAAAAGTCAACCCCCATTTTTTCCTGCGTTTTCACATTTTGCACCAGTCGCTGGAGTTAGGTTCTCTTATGACCGGAAACCGGAGTCCAGCACACCAAACTCCAGGAGCCGGTGCAGAGTACAGAAACTCATTTTTCATTTGACCTTTCTCTCCTTTCCAGCTATCATAGAACCATCATTTTCACAAAAGAAAGGATGATTTCCATGAAATATACCTGTACCATCCCCTGCTTTGACTTAGAGCAGACCGCTCTCTCCGGTCAGTGTTTCCGGCTGATGCCAGGAAAAGAGCCCGGACTGTGGTCCGTGATCAGCCAGGGGAAGCTTTTATCCATCAGGCAAAACGATTCCCAATTCACCTTTGAATGCGAAGAAGGTTCTTTGGAATACTGGCTGTCCTATTTTGATGTGTCCACAGACTACCAGGCCATGATTGATTCCATAGATCCGGATGATACTTATCTTTTATCTGCCGCCAAAGCAGGTGCAGGCATTCGTATTCTCCGTCAGGATCCATGGGAAATGATCATCACCTTTGTTATCTCCCAGCAAAAGACCATCCCGGCCATCCGCTCCTTAGTTGAAGCTCTGTGCCGTAATTATGGAACGCACATTGAACGCACATTGCCCGCATCCTCAAAGCTTTCTGAAGCCGGTTCCTCCCCCTTTGCCTTTCCTACGCCGGAACAGTTAAGCCGCGCCTCATTGGATGACCTGCTGGCACTGAAGCTGGGATACCGGGCAAAATATATCCACCGGCTCTGTCAGGACGCACTGGAAGGAAGCCTGAACCTGGATCTTCTGTCCTCCCAGAACTATAAAGAGGCCATAGATTATCTCACCGGCTTTTATGGAATCGGTAAAAAGGTAGCGAACTGCGTCTGCCTCTTCGGTCTCCATCATATTGATGCATTTCCTGTCGATACCTGGATCCAGAAAATCCTCATGGAACATTATTTTGAAGAAAAAAAATACCGCCGCATCCCCAAATCCCAGCTGTTTGACCGAATCATCGAAGATTCCTTCGGATGCTATCCGGGCTATGCAGGGGTAATGCAGCAGTATATTTTCAACTATGAGAGAAATGTAATAGGAAAAAACCAGGCTTAAAGCTCCTGAGGGTTTCCGGCCTCAAATATTTTCCATCCGTCCCTTCCCTTTCCCACAGCCATTTCCCGGATATATTCTCCATCTCCGCTTAATTGTCTGTTTTTAATGGCCTGGTCTGTCCAGGTCTGATGAAAGGCCACACGGACTACACGGTATTCCTCATATCCCAAAAGGGCCGCTCTGCCGTCATAATACTCTTTGCTTCCCGCATATTCCTCCTCCGGAAGCGTTTCAAAGCTGTGGATCAGATAATCTTTTATGTAGGAGCCGCTTTTAAAATCCTCCTCCTGTTGGGGAAAATTCATAAACTCTGCCTGATCCTTTGAAAGAAGGCTGCTGCATTCCTCATACTGAGCCATGGCGTGATAGCGGAAAAACAGACCTGCTGTCATTTCGGCCTCTCCCTCAGGCATCTCTTCAAAGCGGATATGGCGGGGATTTTCCGCTGAAATCGTATATTCTTCCGCCAGACGGTTCTCCTGGCGGTTCCGGTTCACCCAGGCCACGGCAAACATAACTCCCAGACAGATCAATGTCATTCCGCAGATTTTAAGAGCTTGTCCCGATACCTTCTGCGGCCGTTTTGGTGCCTGATCTTTTTTTATATCCTTCTGTCCCACGTTCGACAGAACCTCCTTTTTGTTATGGCAATTCTTCTGTCCGGCCTTTATCCCCGGGCAGACAGCTGCTCTTTCTTCCACTTCCAGCAGACTCCGTTATCCTTCATGCATCGGGATAATCCCTCTGCCGTATCCCCAAGGAAAATCCCCAAGGCTTCTATTTTACCTGTATCGATCGTCAGATTTCTGGGGAGCGAACGAAAACGATCCCTGTCCGCTTCCACCTTTGGCAGCACTCCTGTTTTTACAGATACTGCCTGAGCAAAAATCCCGGCGGTTTCCCAGGTGCTTCTCTGATTCCTGCTCCCGAAATTATAGATTCCTCCCGGCAGTTCCATCACCTGCTCCATAGCCCGGATCACATCCCACACATAGGTGATGCCTCTGTAATCATGGGTCGGGCTTACAATCACCTTTCCTTCCCCGGCGGCTGCAAACATCTGTCCTAACAGCCCGGTTCCCGGCGTCCTTTTCGGAACCGGATAATCATACATCCAGGTCAAACGCAGACAGACCGCCCCTTCTGCCAAAGCAAGCGCTGCCTCCTCTGCCCGTTTTTTATCCCTTCCATACACATTCACCGGCTTCACCCGGTCTGTCTCACGATTCGGCTCCAGAGTATCTGTTCCCGCATAAACCTGATCCGAACTCATAAAGATCAGCCTGCAGCCGCTCTCCCTGCAGGCTCTTGCTATATTTTCTGTTCCCTGAACATTGATCCGTCCCGAAGCCAGGGGATCCGCCTCACACTGTCCCGTATTAGACAAGCCTGCACAGTGCAGCACTGCCTGAGGACGAATCGCCTTAAAAAATGCAGACACCGCCACCATATCTGTAATATCCAGCTCCTCATGGGTAACCGCTACCGTCTCATACCCATCCTTCCCCTCAAAATATTCCGCAAGTCTCGACCCCAGAAATCCTCCTGAACCCGTGATCAAAATCCGTTTTTTCATTCTATAACCAATAGCCTTTCTTCCTCATAAGCCTTACCCAGTCCCCGGAAATCCCACGTCATCCGGCAGTCCCAGGTAAAAATATATCTACCATTATACCCATACTCCCCCCCAGAATCTTTGCGATTTTCTTAATTTTTCTCAAAAATTCAGGACGGCGCGAAATCGTGCAGAAACAGCCCCGTCAAGCTCGCTTGTAAGGAGCTGTTCCTGCACGATTTCACATCGGATGAACATCCGATGCTTCTTGACCCGCTTGCGGGTCAAGAAGATCCCCGTCCGATCCCTAAAAAACTAGCTCCCGCATCCCCTCGCTCCCAAAGATAAAGCTTTTCCCCTTCCGCATCCCCCCCCCTCCAACAACATCCTCCCCACAAAAAAAGAAAACCGCCCCCAAAACGTCTCTCGTCATCCTCACACAAAACCATCCAACAAGAGCAATTCCAGGGCGGTCTCCCGCTCACATCAGTCAAAGCACGAAACGCGCCTGCACTCAGCGCATCTCATCTTCATTTTTCAAAAAATTCTTTAAACCCCTTCTTCTTAGGCTTCCCTTCCTCCGAAGCCACCCCATTCATAGCTTCATCAAACCGCTTCAGGGCCTCCTTCTGAGCCTGGGTCATTCTCTCAGGAACCTGAACCACTAAAGTCACATAGTGATCCCCTCTCACATTCCGGTTTCTTAAGGAAGGCACACCCTTCCCCTTCAGCCGCACCTTCGTATCAGTCTGCGTACCAGGACGAACCTCATACTCCACTTCTCCGTCCACTGTCTTAATCCGGATCGTACCGCCTAAAGCCGCTCTTGCAAAGGAAATCGGCACGGTAGAATAAATGCTTGTATCCTGACGCTTAAAGATCGGATGCTGGGAAACAACTGCCTCCACTAGCAAGTCGCCTCTCTCACCGCCGTTGATACCGGGCTCTCCGCCTCCGGCCATACGAACGCACTGACCATTGTCAATACCGGCAGGAATGGACACCTTAAACTTCTTGCGGACTGTCTTATACCCCGTACCATAGCAATCCGGACACTTTTCCTTGATCACCTTGCCTGTGCCGCCACACTCCGGACAGGTCTGTACATTCTGTACCTGTCCAAAGAAGGACTGCTGGGTATACATGATCTTACCCTTTCCATTACATTTTGTACAGGTCTGGGGCGACGTACCCGCCTTTGCGCCTGTTCCGTTACAGGAAGAACAGATCTCCTTAAAATTAATCTCAATTTCCTTCTCACAGCCGAACACAGCCTCTTCAAAGGTGATCCTCACTGCGGTTCTTACATTTGCGCCCCTTGAAGGACCGCTTCTTCCTCTGGAGGAACGGCCGCCGCCAAAGATATCTCCAAAAATATCTCCAAAAATATCTCCCATATCCTGACCGCCAAAGTCAAAACCGCCGAAGCCGCCAAACCCTCCTGCGCCTCCGCCTCCCTGCTCAAAGGCGGCATGGCCGAACTGGTCATACTGCTGGCGCTTCTGAGGATCGCTGAGCACGCTGTAAGCCTCAGATGCCTCTTTAAATTTGGCCTCTGCCTCCTTGTCTCCGGGATTGGCATCCGGATGATATTTTTTGGCGAGCTTTCTGTATGCCTTTTTCAGGGCATCGTCATCCGCGTCTTTGGAAACGCCCAGAACCTCATAGTAATCTCTCTTACTCTCTGCCATGTTGTTTACCTCTTACATATCTATCAGAACATTTTCTCTTAAATAAAATATCCCCGGACAGACCTTTAGGTCCGGCCAGGGGGCATCTCGCCCAATGGACCGGACCTCTGGCCTTACGGTTTTATATAATGGATTCCCGCCCTGCTGCAGGCGGGAATCCTTTCTCCTTACACTTCCTTAAAGTCTGCGTCTACTACATCATCATCCGGTCTGGAGCCGCCTGCTGCGCCGCCCATGTCAGGGCCTGCACCTGCTGCTCCTGCCTGCTGTGCCTGCTCATATACCTTTGCAAAGAGCTTCTGAGCGCTGTTCATCAGCTTCTCCTTGCCGGACTTGATATCCTCTACCTGAGCATCGGTCATCTGATCTACCGGAGCACGGTTGATTGCTTCCTTCAGTGCATTTAAGTCTGCCTCTACCTCTGCCTTATCATTGGCATCAATCTTGTCTCCAACCTCTTCTAAGGCCTTTTCAGTCTGGAATACCATGGAGTCGGCGTCATTTCTGGCGTCAATGGCTTCCTTGCGCTTCTTATCCTGAGCCTCATACTCAGCAGCTTCCTTTACAGCCTTGTCGATATCAGCGTCAGACATATTGGAGCCGGAGGTAATGGTGATGTGCTGCTCTTTTCCGGTTCCCAGATCCTTTGCAGATACATTTACAATACCGTTAGCGTCGATATCGAAGGTTACCTCGATCTGAGGGATACCTCTTCTTGCTGGCGGAATTCCATCCAGACGGAACTGCCCAAGAGTCTTGTTATCTCTTGCAAACTGACGCTCACCCTGTACCACATGGATATCAACAGCAGTCTGATTGTCAGCAGCAGTAGAGAAAATCTGGCTCTTCTTGGTAGGAATGGTTGTATTTCTCTCGATCAGTCTGGTAGCTACGCCGCCCATGGTCTCAATGGACAGGGACAGTGGGGTAACATCCAGAAGAAGGATATCTCCGGCGCCTGCATCGCCTGCCAGTTTTCCGCCCTGGATTGCAGCACCGATGGCTACGCACTCATCCGGATTTAAAGACTTGCTGGGCTCTTT
>OFRZ01001714.1_pt1 | contig 12705 bp, 8 predicted proteins | sample 1543181 | NCBI WGS metagenome assembly OFRZ01 (sample SAMN04209245, study PRJEB22552) | human gut metagenome | biome: gut; material: feces | host: Homo sapiens | place: USA: Oklahoma | reverse complement strand
GAGGAGGCGAAAGACGCCTTAAAGGAGATCGTTGATTTCCTTCATGACCCGAAGAAATATTCCGATATCGGTGCCACACTTCCGAAGGGCGCGCTCCTCGTAGGCCCTCCAGGAACAGGTAAAACATTACTTGCAAAGGCTGTTGCCGGTGAGGCGCACGTTCCGTTCTTCTCGATCTCCGGCTCTGAGTTCGTTGAGATGTTCGTCGGCATGGGTGCCGCAAAGGTCCGGGACCTCTTCAAGCAGGCAAATGAGAAAGCACCGTGTATCGTCTTTATCGATGAGATCGATACCATCGGTAAAAAGCGTGACGGAAGCGGCATGGGCGGAAACGATGAGCGTGAGCAGACCTTAAATCAGCTCCTTACAGAGATGGACGGATTCGACGGACGAAAGGGTGTTGTGATCCTGGCGGCCACAAACCGTCCGGAGACCCTCGATAAGGCCCTCTTGAGACCGGGCCGTTTCGACAGGAGGATCCCGGTGGAGCTCCCGGACCTCAAAGGCCGTGAGGCGATCCTTCGGGTACATGGAAAAGATGTCAAGATGGATGAGTCCGTTGACTTTAACGCCATCGCGAGAGCAACTGTCGGAGCCAGCGGTGCCGAGCTTGCGAACATTATCAACGAGGGCGCGCTCCGTGCCGTCCGCATGGGACGCCGCGTTGTATCCCAGGCTGATCTGGAGGAGAGCGTTGAGACCGTTATTGCCGGTTACCAGAAGAAAAATGCGTCCGTATCTGAGAATGAACGCCGGATCGTCGCTTACCACGAGATCGGCCACGCCCTGGTGGCTGCGTGCCAGAGCAATTCCGCTCCGGTCCACAAGATCACAATTATTCCGAGAACATCGGGTGCTCTCGGCTATACGATGCAGGTGGATGAAGATGAGCACAACCTGATGAGCCGCGAAGAGCTGGAAAACAAGATTGCAACGCTGACCGGCGGCCGTGTGGCAGAGGATCTGGTGTTCCATTCCATCACGACAGGTGCTTCGAACGATATCGAGCAGGCAACGAAGGTGGCAAGATCCATGATCACCCGCTTCGGTATGAACGAGGAATTTGGTATGGTTGCATTTGAGACGGTAACGAACCAGTACCTCGGCGGTGACACTTCCCTGGCATGCTCCGAATCGACAGCAGCACAGATTGATGAGAAGGTTGTTGCAGCAGTCAGAAAACAGTACGACAAAGCAGAGCAGCTCTTAAAAGATAACATGCCGAAACTCCACGAGCTGGCAAAATATCTGTATGAGAAAGAGACAATCACAGGTGATGAGTTTATGGAAATCCTGAATTTATCCCCGGATCAGCTCACGACAACGAGAATGGAAACAAACTAAAAAGCGATAAAAGCAGATGAGAATCCCGCGTTACTGTTCACCCAGCAGTGAAACACTTGCTGTTTCACTGCGTAAGAAAGTGATTCACGAATCCCGCGTTTCAAGGCGACTTCAGCCTTGCGCGGGATTCTTTCTTGTGCTATAATGCTGTAATGCGAAATTATGACACAAAAAGACAGATTTTTTTAAGATAGACCAAGAGAACATAAGGAGAAACGCAATGAAGAAAAAACAGGCATGGAAAGTGATGGGTGCTGTCCTTGCGGGCACACTGGTATTTTCCGATGCAGTTCCGCTCCGTGCCAGCGCATCGGCAGGAACGGAAAAAAGCGCAGTACAGAACGAAACTGTCTCCGGAACGGAGAACGGTACAGAGACAAAACGGGCAGCCGTTTATGTGAATCTGAAAACCGGCGATGATACGGCAGACGGTACAACGGCAGAGACAGCAGTAAAAACCGTGGAAAAAGCACAGGAGCTTCTTGCAGTTGCAGCGGCAGAACTGCAGGCGGACGGGAAAACAACCGAAAAAAACACTGCTGCAGATACCAGCAAAACGGCAGCGGAGGAAGCAGCAGAAAAATATCTGGTATTCGTCGGAATGGATGAAAAAGAGCTGGAAACGTATCGAAAGAAACAGCAGAAAACAGACTTCAGGGGAAGAGTAACAGATACCGTTTTTGCGGCAGATGAAATCGTGGTGACAGAAGCCGGATATGAGGCTGTTCTGGCAGCAGAAAAAGCAAAAGAAACGGTTTCGGAAACACCAACGCTTGCGCCAGGCGAGTCTCCGGCACCGGATGCGGCAGAAGATACCGTAACACCAACTCCGGGTCCGACGGAAACGCCGGATGCAGAGCCGACCGCAGAACCAACGGTGACCCCGGACGCAGAACCGACGGAAACGCCGGACGCAGAGCCGACCGTAACGCCGGCGGAGGAACCAACGGCAACTCCGACACCGGATGCGGACAACGGAGAAAATACAGAGGATACACCAACGGCAGCGCCGACACCGGATGCGGAACCGACCGTAACGCCGGAAGTAACTCCGACGACAGCACCGGGCGAGAATACCGATGACAGTGAAAATCCGGAGAATCCGGAAACTCCTGCAGAAGATCCAACCGTGACACCTGCCCCGGATGATACAGCAAAAGACGATCCTGCAGCAGATGATACAAACCAGGACGATACAAACCAGGATAACCAGAACGGAACGGGAAATGATGCATCATCGGACCAGTGGAAACAGGATGAAAATCTGGATGACCTTGTAAAAGATGAAATTCAGAAAGAAAACGAAACCGTAAAAAATTTCGATGAAATTTCCAATCCATCCGGTACGGACAGCACAGAAGACGGCTATCTGATCTCCGATGTCTCTCTTTTAATCCAGCCGATGGCAGTAAGTCTGTCCGGAAGCGTTGTATCAGAGGAGCAGACGGAAACAGCAGAAGCTGAGACGGCGGACGAAGGCGAGCATGAACTGCTTGCAGCAGCAGAGCAGAAATCCAACCTGAGTGCCGGTGAAATGACAGCAAGTGCAGCCGATGACGTAAGTACGCTGCGTGCCGCAGGAACGATCCTTGTAGGACCGGACAACTACGGAACGAATAAGACATCCACTCCGACTCCGACAGCCACACCGTCGAAGAGCAGCAGTAACAACAGCTCTTCCAATTCCAATACCGGAAGCACAAAGATTCCGCAGAAGAAGACACAGACCACTGCAAGCATCCGCAGCATCCCGGTCAACACCGGCGATGAGACGATGGTGCTTCCGCTGGCGATCAGCTCCGCACTTTCTGCAGCCGTTATGTTCTGCATGGCATTCCTTCAGATGCAGGCGAAACGCGCAAAGAGCATGGCCGCATGGCTGGAATTCAAAAAGAATCATCCGTTTGACGAAAAATAAAGAAACAGGCATATCCGGAAAAGCCATTCCATACATTTATAGTATGGGAGGGCTTTTTCTTATGGAAGAAAAGAAAACATGGGCGGTGGGTGCGGGCAGCGGGATCAGCTGGCTGAAGGCTCTTCTCGTTTCCTATCTGATCTCGGTGCTTCTTCTTTTGCTGCTGTCTTTCCTGCTCTGGAAATTTTCCTGGAAGGAAAGCTGGGTGCAGGCGGGCATTGTGGTGATCTATCTGGCATCAAGCTTTTCCGGCGGAAGAATGGCAGGAAACATGGCGGGAAAACGGCGGTTTCTCTGGGGCATCTGCTTTGGAATCGTGTATTTTGCCATTCTGATCATCGTCTCCGCAGTCTTCCTGCCGGGCGGATTTGCCGGAGCCGGAAGACTTCTGTGGGCGGCAGCAGTCTGTGCCGTCGGCGGAATGGCAGGCGGAATGACGGCACACGGCAGATAAAAGCGGACAAAACAGAACATTTTTTCAAAAAACAGACTTTTAAATTTGAAAAACCTATGCTATAATGGGAAGAGCTAATGGCCGAAGACTATAAAAAAGTCGCGCGTCAACTACAATGAAGGAGGAATGTGCCATGAAACACATCAAAACTTTAAATACAAAAAGCTTACAGAACACTGTAAAAAAAGGTGGATGCGGTGAGTGCCAGACATCCTGCCAGTCCGCATGTAAGACTTCTTGCACCGTAGGCAACCAGAGCTGCGAGCATAAGTAAAAGTAATCCATAAGGACGAGTAAAAGGTGTTCCCAGAACCGGTTTCGCCGGATTTGGGAACATTCTTTTTGCCAGGCACATCAAAAAAAGAGAGAGTTATAGAAAGGAATACCACAGTGATACATTTATATAAAAGCAATGGCTTCAACATGGTGCTGGACGTCAACAGCGGCTCCGTCCATGTTGTGGATGACTGCGTATACGATGTCCTTTCCTGCATGAACGAAGGAAAAAATGCAGAAGAGGCAGCAGAGGCGCTTAGCAGTAAATATGCCGAGCAGGACATCACCGAAGCCAGAGAAGAAATTCAGGAACTTACAGATAACGGCATGCTCTTTACAAAAGACATTTACGAAAACGCAATTGATCAGTTTTCCAACCGTCCGACCGTCGTAAAAGCACTCTGCCTCCACATTGCACACGACTGCAACCTTGCCTGTCGTTACTGCTTCGCAGAAGAGGGCGAGTATCACGGAAGACGTGCACTGATGTCCCTGGAAGTCGGCAAAAAAGCGCTTGATTTCCTGATCGCAAACTCCGGCAGCAGAAGAAACCTCGAGGTAGATTTCTTCGGCGGTGAACCGCTGATGAACTGGGATGTTGTAAAACAGCTCGTAGCCTACGGAAGAGAACAGGAGAAGTTACATAACAAGAACTTCCGTTTCACCCTGACCACCAACGGTGTTCTCTTAAACGACGAGGTCATGGAGTTCTGCAATAAAGAGATGGGCAACGTCGTATTAAGTATCGACGGAAGAAAAGAAGTTCACGATCACATGCGTCCGTTCCGCAAAGGTGCCGGAAGCTACGATCTGATCGTGCCGAAATTCCAGAAATTCGCTGAGCTTCGTCATCAGGATAAATACTATGTGCGCGGAACCTTCACGCATTACAACACAGACTTTGCAGCTGATGTTCTCCATCTGGCAGACCTCGGCTTCAAGCAGATCTCGGTTGAGCCTGTTGTAGCGCCTCCGACCGAGGACTATGCGATCCGTGAGGAAGACCTTCCGGTGATCTTCGAACAGTACGACATTCTGGCAAGAGAGATGATCAAGAGAGAAAAAGAGGGAAGAGGCTTCAATTTCTTCCACTTTATGATCGATCTGACCGGCGGACCATGTGTTTATAAACGTCTTTCCGGCTGCGGTTCCGGAACCGAGTACCTTGCGGTAACACCGTGGGGCGATTTCTATCCGTGCCACCAGTTCGTAGGACAGGAAGATTTCTGCCTTGGAAATGTTTACGAAGGCGTGAAAAAGACAGAAACGGTCAACGAATTCAAGAAATGCAACGTTTATTCCAAAAAGGAGTGCAGCCAGTGCTTTGCACGGTTCTACTGCAGCGGCGGATGCGCGGCAAACTCCTACAATTTCACAGGTAAGATCAACGATGTTTACGAGATCGGATGCAAGATGCAGCAGAAACGGATCGAGTGTGCATTGATGATAAAGGCAGCTCTGGCCGAAGATTAAAGAAAAGAGGAAAATCGCGACATGATGAAGAAGAAACAGAGTATCATCGCGCTCGTCCTGGCAGCCATTGTAACAGTGCTTCTTGGATGGACGATGATCAAAGGATGGGGTCCTACCGGAACCGGTTCGATGAAGAACATCAACCTGGGTCTGGATCTGTCCGGCGGTGTCAGCATTACCTACCAGGCCGTAAAGGACAACCCGACAGACGAAGAAATGTCAGATACCCGCTACAAGCTGGAACAGCGTGCGCAGCAGTACAGCGAAGAGGCACAGGTATATCTGCAGGGCGACAACCGTATCACCATTGAAATCCCGGGTGCAACCGATGCAACCACCATTCTGGAAGAGATGGGTAAACCGGGAAGCCTGTATTTCATCAAACAGACCAACGATGACGGAACAGAAAACTACACCTACGACAGCTCGACCGGCGAGTACGTTCTGAACGGAAAAACTATCGAAGAGCTCGAGGAGGACGGCTCCGTCGTTCTGACCGGTAAAGATGTGGAGAGCGCAGAAGCCATGCATCAGCAGAACTCCACCACAAAAGCAACCGAGAGCGTCGTTCAGCTGAAAATGACCGACGAAGGAAAACAGAAATTTGCAGACGCAACCCAGGAAGCCTACAGCGCAGGAAAGAGCATCGGTATCTATTATGATGAAAAATTCGTCAGTGTACCGAGTGTAAACGCTGTGATTTCCGATGGTACTGCAGTCATCTCCGGCGGAAACATGGACTGGGATGAAGCAACCAGCCTGGCATCCACCCTCCGTATCGGTTCCCTTTCCCTGAAACTTGAGGAGATCAACTCCAGCGTCGTTGGAGCACAGCTTGGATCTGCAGCTGTTTCCACCAGCGTAAAAGCGGGAGCGATCGGCATTGTACTGATTATCCTTTTCCTTGCAATCGTATATCGCCTGCCTGGTATTGCTGCCGGATGGGCACTGCTCATCTATGTTGAGCTGAATCTGATTGCTTTAAATGCATTTGACCTGACATTGACCCTGCCTGGTATCGCAGGTGTTATCCTGTCGATCGGTATGGCGGTCGATGCGAACGTTATCATCTACGCCCGTATCGAGGAGGAGATCGGTGCCGGAAAGACGGTTCATGCGGCAATCCGCGACGGATTCAAGAAGGCAGCTTCTGCCATCCTGGACGGAAACGTGACGACCCTGATTGCAGCAGCTGTTCTGTATGCGCTTGCGAGCGGAAGTGTCCGCGGATTCGCCATGACACTTGCTCTTGGTATTGTTCTTTCCATGTTCAGCGCCATGGTTGTTTCCAGACTGCTGGTCAACAGCCTGTACGGTATGGGACTGAAGGATGCGAAATACTACGGAACCAAGAAAGAGCGCAAGGGATTTCCATTTGTGGAAAAGAGAAAGATCTTCTTCACGATCTCCTGCATTCTGCTGCTTGCCGTTCCGGCCAGCATGATTTTCATGCATCAGACAAAGGGAAGCGCACTGAACTTCGGCCTTGACTTCAAGGGCGGTACTTCCATCAACGTTCCGTTCAACGAGGATTACTCCATCGAAGAGCTGGACAAAGAGGTAGAGCCGGTTGTGGAAGGCGTGACAAAAGATTCCAATATTCAGATGACAAAGGTTGTCGGAGGCAACAATGTCATCATCAAAACACGTTCTCTGACTCTGGAAGAGCGTGAACAGGTTTACCAGGCAATGGCAGACAATTTCGGTGTCGATACTTCTGAAATCACTTTCGACAACATTTCTTCTACTGTAAGTAAAGAAATGAGCCAGAATGCGATGAAAGCAGTTATCATCGCTGTAGTCTGCATGCTGCTGTACATCTGGATCCGTTTCCGCGACATCCGTTTCGCATCGAGTGCCATCCTTGCACTGATGCACGATATCGCCATTGTATTCGGATTCTATGTGGTATCCCGTATTTCGGTCGGCAGCACCTTTATCGCGTGTATGCTGACGATCCTCGGCTATTCCATCAACAGTACGATCGTCATCTTCGACCGTATCCGTGAGAATCTGCCGGAGTTAAAGAGAGAGCCGATCGAGTCCCTGGTTGACCGCTGCATCACGGACACCCTGACCCGAAGCATTTACAGTTCCCTCACCACCTTTATCACCATCTTTGTTCTGTTCGTGATGGGAGTTTCTTCCATCCGCGACTTTGCAGCACCTCTGATGGTTGGTATCGTATGCGGAGCTTACACTTCTGTCTGCATCACAGGTGCCCTGTGGTATGTGATGAAGCACGTTGGAAAAAACAAATATGTGCCGTCCAAAGCAGTACAGAATAAGACAAAAAATAAATAAAAGCAGCAAAAACCATAAAAAGAGAAACGCCGGACCGGAAAAGTCCGGCGTTTCCTGCTAACAGGAAAGAGGAGAACATATGAAGAAAGAACGCTGGGTAGTTTCGGCAAAACGCGCCGATTTCCAGGCAATTGCGGACCGGTTCGGCATCGATCCCGTCATCGCCCGCCTGATCCGGAACCGGGATGTGACCGGGGAGAAAGAGATCGAAGAGTATCTCTTCGGTGATCTGGAGCAGCTCCACGATCCGCTGCTGATGAAGGATATGGAGCGCGCGGCAGATCTGATCGCAGAAAAAATTCGGGAGAAAAAGCCGATCCGCATCATCGGGGACTACGACATCGACGGTGTTACGGCAACGTATATTCTGCTGACCGGATTAAAAGATCTCGGTGCCGATGCGGATGTGCGTATCCCGGACCGGATTGCAGACGGATACGGCTTAAATGAGCATCTTGTGCAGTTTGCCGCGGATGAGGGGCGGGACACGATCGTCACCTGTGACAACGGCATCGCGGCGGGCAGTCAGATCCGTCTGGCAAAAGAGCTTGGCATGACGGTTGTTGTGACGGACCACCACGAGGTTCCGTTTGAGGAGGATGAAAACGGAGAACGCCGCTACATCCTGCCGCCGGCGGACGCGGTTGTCAATCCGAAACAGAAAGACTGTTCCTATCCGTTTCCGGGCCTCTGCGGTGCGGCCGTCGCATGGAAACTGATCCAGACGATGGAGGCAAAAGCAGGTATTCCAAAGGAGCACAGCTTCCGCTTTCTGGAATTTGTCGCCATTGCGACGATCGGTGATGTGATGGATCTGCAGGGAGAAAACCGGATTTTTGTAAAAGCCGGCCTTCGGGCGCTCCATAAAACGCAGAACCTCGGCCTGCAGGAGCTGATCCGTGTGCAGGGCATCGAGGCGGAAAACGTGACACCGTATCACATCGGCTTCGTTCTCGGCCCGTGCATCAACGCATCGGGACGGCTTGACACGGCGGAGCATTCGTTAAAACTGCTCTGCGCAAAGACACGTGAGGAGGCCGCAAAGCTTGCCGGGGACTTGAAAGACCTGAATGAAAGCCGCAAAGAGCTGACGCGCCAGGGTGAGGCGAAAGCAATCGAGCTCGTGGAAACCTCCCCGCTGCAGAACGACAAAGTCCTCGTCGTCTATCTGCCGGACTGCCACGAGAGCCTTGCCGGAATCATCGCAGGTCGCCTGCGGGAGCACTTCCACAAACCATCCTTCGTACTCACCAGAAGTGAGGAGGGCGTCAAGGGCTCCGGCCGCTCGATCGAAGCGTATTCGATGTATGAGGAGCTCTGCAAATGCAAAGAACTGATGACGAAATTCGGCGGCCACCCGATGGCTGCGGGCCTTTCCCTCGCAGGAGAGGAGATGATCGAACCGTTCCGCCGGGCACTGAACGATAATTCCACGCTGACGGAAGAGGATTTCGTCGAAAAAGTTGTGATCGATGTGCCGATGCCGATCACCTACATCACCAAAAATCTGATCCGCCAGTTAAGTCTCTTGGAGCCGTTCGGAAAAGGCAACACGAAACCGCTGTTCGCACAGAAAGGACTGACTGTATTAAATTACCGCATTTTTGGAAAGAATAGAAACGTGGTGAAAGTACAGCTTGCCGATGCGGGCGGATACCAGATGGATGGTGTCTATTTCGGCGAGGGAGAAGCGTTCGCCGCATACGTGGATGCACATCCGACCCTCTCGGTAGCGTACTATCCGTCGATTGATACGTGGAACGGACGCGACAAATTACAGATCAATATCCAGAGTTATTTTTAAAGATGCAGAAAAGCCGCAAATACCTGATTTTTCTGCCCTGTTTTCTATCGGAAACAAAATTGACGCAGAAGAATATTGATGCTATACTGTAAGGTGAATTGTCAAACCTTGACGAAACGGAGGAATATTTTATGAAAAAAGTAGAGGATTACGTAAGAAGTATTCCGGATTTCCCGGAACCGGGTATTATTTTCAGAGATGTAACGAGTATCCTGCAGGACGCAGACGGACTGCAGCTTGCCATAGATGAGATGCAGCATTTTGTAGAAGAAGTAGAATGTGATGTAATCTGCGGAACCGAGTCCCGCGGCTTCATTTTCGGTATGCCGATTGCTTACAATCTGCACAAACCGTTCGTGCCGATCCGTAAAAAAGGAAAACTTCCTCTGGAGACCGTCGAGGAGAGCTATGACCTGGAGTACGGCAGCGCAACGATCGAGATGCACAAAGACTCCATCAAACCGGGCCAGAAGGTAGTCATCATCGACGACCTGATTGCAACCGGCGGTACCGTGGAGGCTTGTGCAAAAATGATCGAGCGCCTCGGCGGCGAAGTAACCAGAATCGTGTTCCTGATGGAGCTTGCCGGCTTAAAAGGACGCGAAAAACTGGCAAAATATGATGTAAAATCTGTCATCCGTTACGATGGCAAATAACGTATCCAACGAAACGCAGGGGTTAATCATGAGAGCGGAGGATACATATGGAAGAAGAGAAAAGAATCAGTGAAGAAGAATTAAAGAAGGATGTGGCGGCGGCAGAAGCCAGAATCCGCAAGACGGACGATTTTACAAGTCCGGAGGAATTATACGGGGAATTGATCGCTTCTGTGAAAAAATATCATCCATCGGACGATATTTCCCTGATCGAAAAAGCATACCGCGTGGCAGCGGATGCACATAAGGACCAGAAAAGAAAGAGCGGGGAACCGTACATCATCCATCCGCTCTGTGTGGCAATTATCCTGGCAGATCTGGAGCTCGACAAGGAGTCGATCGCGGCAGGCCTTCTGCACGACGTTGTCGAAGATACCGTCATGACCGAAGAAGAGCTGACCGAGGAGTTCGGCCCGGAGGTGTCCCTGATTGTAAGCGGTGTCACGAAGCTGGCACAGCTGAAATATTCTGCGGATAAGGTCGAGGAGCAGGCAGAAAACCTGAGAAAGATGTTCCTTGCGATGGCAAAGGATATCCGTGTTATTCTGGTAAAACTGGCGGACCGTCTGCACAACATGCGGACCGCACAGTACTGGTCGCCGGAGACGCAGAAGAAAAAAGCGCGTGAGACGATGGATATTTATGCCCCGATCGCACAGCGCCTCGGTATTTCCAAGATCAAGGTCGAACTCGATGACCTTTCTTTGAAATATCTGGAGCCGGATGCGTACTATGAACTGGTGCAGAAGGTCAGCATGAAGCGGGAGCAGCGGCAGGAGTTTGTCGATGCGATCGTAAAAGAGGTGACCCGTCATATCCACCAGGCCGGCATTGAGGCAGATGTCAACGGACGAATCAAGCACTTTTTCAGCATCTACAAAAAGATGGTCAACCAGCACAAGACGCTGGATCAGATCTATGACCTCTTTGCGGTCCGCATCATCGTGGAATCCGTCAAAGACTGCTATGCAGCGCTCGGTGTCATCCATGAAATGTACACGCCGATCCCGGGCCGTTTCAAAGATTACATTGCGATGCCGAAGCCAAACCGTTACCAGTCCCTGCATACAACCCTGATCGGACCGAACGGACAGCCGTTTGAGATTCAGATCCGTACTTATGAGATGCACCGGATTGCAGAATACGGTATCGCTGCACACTGGAAATACAAAGAGGCCTCCGACGGCAAGAAACCGGGACCGGAGCAGGAAGAGGAAAAACTGACCTGGCTGCGCCAGATTCTGGAGTGGCAGCAGGACATGGCGGACAACCATGAGTTCATGAACCTCTTAAAGAGCGATCTCGACCTGTTTGCCGACAATGTTTACTGTTTCAGCCCGGCGGGCGATGTCAAAACGCTTCCGGTCGGCTCCTGTGCCATCGACTTTGCTTACTCCGTCCACAGTGCGGTCGGCAACAAGATGGTCGGAGCGAGGGTCAACGGAAAACTCGTGCCGATCGAGACGGAACTTCACAACGGAGACCGCGTCGAGATCATCACCTCGCAGAACTCCAAGGGACCGAGCCGCGACTGGCTGAAAATTGCGAAGAGTTCCCAGGCAAAGAGCCGCATCAACCAGTGGTTCCGCCAGCAGAACAAGACGGACAACATCGTCAAAGGCAAGGAAATGCTCACCAGCTATGCAAAGCTGAAGGGCAAAAACCTTGGAATCTATACGAAACCGATGTACGAAGAGGCTGTCATGAGAAAGTACGGCTTCCGCGACTGGGATTCCGTTCTTGCGGCCATCGGCCACGGCGGCTTAAAAGAGGGCCAGGTCCTCAACAAGCTGATTGAGACGTACGAAAAGCAGCATAAAAAAGAGATCACCGACGAGCAGGTGCTCGAAGCGGCATCCGGAGAGAAGGTTCTGCCGGTTGGAAAGAGCAAGGGCGGCATCGTCGTGCGTGGTATCCACGATGTGGCGGTGCGCTTTTCCAAATGCTGCAACCCGATCCCGGGAGACGAGATCGTGGGCTTTGTCACAAGAGGACGCGGCGTGACCATTCACCGCACCGACTGTGTCAATGTCCTGAATCTGCCGGAATCCGAGCGGGCGCGCCTCATTGATGCTGAATGGCAGGCAGAGGACAACGGCGGCTCTCTCTATACCGTGGAGATCAGCGTTTACGCAAACAACCGTACCGGTCTTCTGGTGGATATCTCCAAGATCTTTACCGAGCGGAAGATCGACCTTGCGGCGATGAACGTGAGAACGAGCAAGCAGGGAACGGCTTCCATCGATGTGACGTTCGACGTGCACAACAACGAAGAGCTGAACAGCATCATCGAGAAGGTGCGCCAGGTGGAGAGCGTGATCGATATTCAGAGATCGAGAGGATAAAAAGGAGAAAAGCGTATGATAAAGGTAAATTACCGGGCACTTGGAATGCTCTCGACAAACTGCTACGTTGTGGAAAATCCGGACAGCCAGAAGGTGCTGATCGTGGACCCGGGCGATTCGCCGCTGGAGAT
>OFRZ01001707.1_pt1 | contig 12811 bp, 10 predicted proteins | sample 1543181 | NCBI WGS metagenome assembly OFRZ01 (sample SAMN04209245, study PRJEB22552) | human gut metagenome | biome: gut; material: feces | host: Homo sapiens | place: USA: Oklahoma | reverse complement strand
GTATCACTTTATGGAAAACCTCAGTTTGACTTGTCCTATTTATATGCTAGCACCACAGTACGGTGAGTAGGCGCAGGTCACTGCGTAAAACCGTTCATCGAGTTTGGAGCCTAACAGCCCCGCTCATTATTGTGATATGCTGGCGCCTGATTCGCTAAGATATGAAAAGCCCAAATCCTTAGACCTCTCTAACCAGCTGGCCGCCAATTCAACGACAGAAAGTGAATCCGTCGACGTCGAGTGGATTATTGATTGAAGAACATAAAGGATTAAAGGGGCTTGACGCACGATGACAAGCCCCTTTAAAGTTGTTAGTGGCTAGCAGTTAGTTGTTAGCGGATGACTTTAAATTTAAAGCTTTTTTCTGCAAACTACAAACTCCATACTACAAACTATAAAGAGAAGGGGCTCCGCATGATGACATAAGCCTTCATGCGACAGTCCCTTATTTTGTATACAAAAACACCCTGGCTTTACGCCTTATTCTTGCGTTATCGTCAACTATGCAAAATAAAAAAGCAGCTTAATCATCAACATTCTCCCAACAAGGGGAACTGCGATGATTGAGCTGCTTTTTTCTTACCCGTCCCCTTACGGGGATTATGGTTCTTATGAAACAATTCAAAGGGGGTATCCTGTATGTACAAAGTTTCCGTCCCCTTACGGGGATTGTGGTTCTTATCCGATGAAGACGACGAACAGTAACAAGCGGATTTAACAGAGTAGTTTCCGTCCCCTTACGGGGATTGTGGTTCTTATCAGGTTCAGCAGGGGAAGGGAAAAGGACGAACAACACGTTTCCGTCCCCTTACGGGGATTGTGGTTCTTATCGCAAAACATTCGATTTTGTCCATACAGACGGCAAACCGGGTTTCCGTCCCCTTACGGGGATTGTGGTTCTTATCGGGTGATTATATCGTTGCAACGGGCGAGGTGGACCAGTGGTTTCCGTCCCCTTACGGGGATTGTGGTTCTTATCTCAGTGCAGTATAGAAAATCTGTACACTTAATTTGTTTCCGTCCCCTTACGGGGATTGTGGTTCTTATCGCAACGAAATCAAGACTAGCGCTTATGCCCGCGAAGCGCGTTTCCGTCCCCTTACGGGGATTGTGGTTCTTATCCTAAGGGACGTATCGAGTATTTCCCGACAGTGTGGAAATCGTTTCCGTCCCCTTACGGGGATTGTGGTTCTTATCTGGCACTTGCTGACTTTATCTGTATCGGGCTTAAAAACGGTTTCCGTCCCCTTACGGGGATTGTGGTTCTTATCAAACGGAGCGAATGAAAAAGATAAATTGCTTGCAGAAAAAGTTTCCGTCCCCTTACGGGGATTATGGTTCTTATCACACGCCGCGGGACGCCAGAACCTTGACAACTGCATATCGTAGTTTCCGTCCCCTTACGGGGATTATGGTTCTTATCGAATTTGGTTTTTCGGCACATGTGTCGAAAGATGATTGTTTCCGTCCCCTTACGGGGATTATGGTTCTTATCTGCACCCTTTATAAATGCCTTTATGAAGCCGTTGAAATGGCATTTTGCGGGGCGGATCATATATTTTCATCATTTTTTGTCTTTTGCAAGAAAATGATTTTCAAAAAATCGTTTGGGCCTGAATTTTAAGGCAGCGGGGCGGAATCGTCCTGCTTGCATTTTCAAAAAGCAAGTTAGGCACATAAATAATGTTTGCCTAGCCAATTCATATTATAACACAAGTTCATAAAAAATCGTAGTTCGTAAAGGCCTGTCATTAGACAAGAATAGATTGTAGTCGTATCTCGCAACGGGTCCGCCCAGCCACTGTTGTCCGTTTTGGTGGGCGTCCCGCGCGAATCCTAGGCATAGCCGAAATTTATGACGAATGGCACCTGTTCGTAAGGCGTCATATGTTTGTCAATAAAGATTCTTCAATCCATTGATTCAATCTTTTATAGGCCATGCGTTGGCGGTTTACGTCTGGGCCGTATAGTACGGACAAAAGGTGCCAAAAGGATTTCATGATGTCATCGGGTGTCAGCCCTGTCCGCTTCTTGATGGTTTCTTCTGTGACGTTGATGATTTCGTGCGCTGTGTTATTGCGTAACTTTCGCAGTTTATCCATGTACGGGTTCGTCGAAACCATCAACGGATCTACCATAAATTCATGATGTTTTTCCGCATCTTTGGCCCCGTCGAATTGTTCGGCAAAGCAGAAGACTTGATAGAGCAAAATAAAGGACAATTCGCTGTCATAAAAGGGCTGGGGCCAAACGTTATCTAAATAGGCAATCAGCTCCGGGCCCTGCGGTTTCCGGAGCAGTGTCTGCCGCCGTAAGAGTCTGCGCCCTGCCACTTTTTCCCGATAATCGAGAAGGGGCATTTTCAGATTCATCTTGGCATAGGTCATGAATAACTCATAAAGGAAGGGCGAAATTTGCACCATAAAGCTGGCATATTGTTTCTTTTCTTTATGAATCTGCATGGTCAACAGATACTCCGTCAGGCTTTCTCCTTCTTTTTCAAAGGGGAACAACTGCTTCCCCTGATATTTTCTCATAATCTGTTGCGCCGCTTTGGTCTGTAAATCGGCACGATACATGGCAAAATGAATCAGCTTCTTCGTCTGCTCCGAAATGGTATGACTGCCTTTGCAAAAAGCCCAGGCGCCCATATATTCATACTGATTGATGAGCGACATGATTTCATATTTCTCACGATAAAACCGCAATACTTCCAAGTGCGGCTCTTCACAGCGGTTGGGAGCGTCTGATTCATCGTCTTCATTGCAAAGCAGCATTTCTTCCACATCTTCTTCATCTTGGACAGGGATGTTATTCACATTAGAACGACGTTCTGGAGAAGCCACCTGAATACCACGGCACCAAGCATATTCGGTACTCATAATGGCCAAGATGACTTTAATCTGTGGTGTCCCAGAACTGAGATTCAGTAATATTTCCGCATCTGGATAATCTTGGTGTAATTGCAGGACATGCCCTGGTAACTGATGCAGATAGGCATCGTATAAATGAGCATCTACGATGCCTGAATAGATAAGCGCTACAGGGCAGCCCGGCTGGACGTGGTCAATGCCACGGGTATACATATGCGTATTTCGTTCGCGTTGTTCCATTTCAGCCGTAAAATAAAGGACGACTTTATCAGGATGGTAATGGCGTAAAATATGAAGACAGGCTCCATCCCGGCAATTACGCACGGGATCCGTCGTCCCAATGGGTGAAAACAATATTTTCATGATATATGACTCCTTACAAAATAGTCGTATCTACGGCTCCCATACCCAGCGCCGTCTTGACGCCGATGCCGGAAAAGGGTGCCAAGGCCGCGAGTATCCCTTGAAGCCGCTTCAACATGTCGTAGCCAAAGAAGGAATAGCGCTGCCAGCCTTCACAGCCATAGATGGTGCTGCCATTGACAGAAAAAACTTGGGACCGGAGCTGGTATTTCGTCAGCCGGCAATGGCTGACCAGCTGTTCTAATAAATCGTCCTGTTCCAATTTCACCGTATCCGAAAAGGTATTCCATCGCTGTAACAGACTATGATACATAAGGCGGATATCCGGCAAGATGACGTATCTCCCGTCTTGTTTAAAACTCATGACACTGAGGCACTGCCATTCCGCCCCGGCCGGAGCGGAATCGGCTTTAACGAACTGACCGGCTAAGTCTTCAAAGCTCGTCTGCCCTATGAGCTGCCTTGGTCCCAATGTGACTTCATATTGCTTTTGTTTAAGCCAAAGGGCTGGCACTTTTTCCAAAGGGATGACCAGCCTCTCATAGGCTTCGTCCGTCAAAGTCCCTATGCGCCAAAGAGCACTGTGTTTCCTTTCATTCCAGTACACTGCCTGGCTGTAGGGGCGCAGGGTCATATGATGATACATTTCCGCACTCGCCGGGGCAATAATACTCATCAGGGCACCATGAAAGATAGACCCCATGGCCGGATGGATGCGGGCGTTTTCCGGCATCTTCAACGGGATTTCCGTCAGCCTTAACATGATGATGCCACCTCTTTCACCGCTGCCAGCCCCAGTATCTGGCAGTCGTTATCAGCCCGGGCCAGTTTCAGCGTCCGTGGTGTCAGTCTGTCATCTTTGGTCTTATGGTGATGGCAATTTCTCCGTGTAAACAGCACCTCATCAAAGAAGTTCGCCAATACAGTCCTTCCTTTACCTTTTGGCGCCAAGGCATAATAGACAGTCTTAGACAGAAAACCCGTACCGCCGCCGAGGCGGATATCTGCCAGCTTGCTTTCTTCAAACGCTCCTTTGTATTCGTGTCCAAAGACGCCTCTTTCCTGAGCTAAGCCAAAAGCCAGATAGTCCCGTACCCATTGCCAGACATCATCGAGGGATGTAATGCCAATAAGGCGGGCTATGTCCTTATCCATGGTCATAGAAAAGCGGAATTTCCGGCCCGCCGGGATACATTCGCGAAAGAGTGCCAGCGGATGCCCTTTCAATCCTTCCCGGCGAATAGATGAGACATCGTATTTCTGTAAAATCACTGTATCCCGTTCATGGCCGACGAGCATGGCATCACTGACAGCAAGGCCTTTCATGACGCTCTGCAAGGCATCGTCAGGTCTGTTTTTCTGTTGTTTAAGGCGCGTAAAGGCCTGTCGTTCTATGTTCTGGGCCAAGTCCCTCATTTGTCTGCGATTTCTAGCTTCCATCGCCGCTTTGATACGGTTCCAGAAAGGAAGATAAGCCTCCGGATGCTGGCGAATATCATGGAATAAGATAGCAGAACGGATAGCGCCTTTCAAGGTGCTTCCTGGAATATACGGTACCCCATCGGGCGTCTTAACTTGCCGGGAAATATCATTGACCCGCTGTTGGCCTTCTCTGACTAAATAGACATCGGCCGAAGCGTTGCAAACTTCCCGGATAATAGCAGACAGGCTGCCAATCCGTTGTGACTGGAGCCAGCCGTACAAGTTCATTCTTCCTGAAAAGACACTTTGGGCATAGTCATCGATTAAGTCATGGCGGACCAAAAAGGCCATCCATTTGGCCTTATCGAGAAAATAAACACGCTGCTGATTCCGGTCTTTCGTAAATATATATTCATATTGTTTCAGGAGCTCGCCATTGCCAATGTGAATTGGGCTGATACAGGTCAGCTCATACGTCTTATGTTCCCATTTTTCTGTATTTATCATAGCATCAACCCCACATATAATCCCTTGCCATACCGCCAGACTGGATGAGTCATCCCCTGTCCGCCTACATCAGTCATACAGCCAGCTATCTTTTCAGGAAAACAGGAGCCGGCCTGTATCATATAAATATTATTTTTCTTTTGCATCCGGCTGCCGTCAGGCGATAAAAAGCCGCTTCGCCGGCAAAGCGCGAATTGGCCTTTCTGGACATCTGCCACTTCAGCCGGTGATGGCAGCAGGACGGACAGACACATGTACCTCGAAGCACCTGTCAGGGTCAAGGCTTTATATAAAATGCCATCATCTTCATAAATACCGAGTTCATCCATCTCAATAGGATCTTCCCGGAAATGGAATTTCCCATAGCCGCTGCTGCGCTTCCCGCCAATACCGGAAAGGCCTAGCGATTCCAGTAAGGTGATGAGCCCATCCAGGTCTTCATCCTCTTCATAACCGATAATTCCGTATAATCCGGCCTCTTTCGTAAACTGAATCTGGTGGACATAATAAGGCCGCGGGACATTCTCCGTACAGTTCACCCGTGTCAGCAACTGGCCGCAGCCGAAAAAGGGCTCAGCACTGTCAAAGGCTTTGCCAGACTTCATATCCTGTATGAAATCAGCCAATTGGGACACTCGTATATAAGACAGCTTTTTTTGCCGCTTCTGCTGCGTAGCCTGCCGACGAAAAGTATCATAATCAGCCGTCACCTGGCGCTTAACAGCGGAGATGGTCAAAATAGGTTTAGGCACATACAACTGCAGCCCTTCCGTTTCATCATAGATGTACGGAAAGAGGTCCGAAAAGAGAAGCTTTCCCTTTGCTACCCCTTCCTGTAGGTGTAGCAGCCCCGTTTCATCGCCTTGCAGCGACAACTCATAACATAAGGCGCCAAACAGGCTGTCTGCCCGGTAGGTCAAGGAACTTTGCTCCAGCTTGCCTCCATTTTCAGCACAGCCGAAATGAACGGGTGTATCGAATTGTAAAGGATACAGAGCGTACTTCATAGGCTACACTTCTTTCAACAACTGCAAAGCGGCAGCAACAAAAGGCTGGATATCCGTATCAGCCAGCCCGGAAAAGCCCTGGACATCCCACTGGGAAAAAGTGACTCGGCCATAGCCGCGCGAACCATGACCGCCGAGATAATCCCAGGTCAGCAGGCGGATGCCATCGGCCAAGGTTTGTAAATCTTCTGTTACTTGTTCGACGTCAGCGATATTATAGACAAGCTGAAAGTCGAAGATAGCCCCTGCAGGGACGCGTTCGATTTGCCGTGGATTAGCCTCGCCGGTCAGCGGATTAATCGTATTTTCAAACTTGATTTCGCCTAAATACGTATCCATATCCATCTGTTCCATGGCCTTGACGCTGTCTTCAGCCATACGGCTGTCCACGAATTGCAGCCGCGCCGGTGTCGCTTCCCGTTTATCAGCGGTCCCAAACAAACGCTTTACAACGGGGCTTTCCGTTTCCAGATTCAAGCCGCCCTGATTGCGCCGCAATAAAGAGCGGATTTTCCCCTTCATAGAACTGCCCGGGATAATCGGTTCTTTCGTATAAGGGTCGCGGATGACAGCGCTGTCAACGGCGCCGATAGGAGCAAATTCGTCAGACCCGCCGATATGGAGGCCTGTTTCCAGGCGAAGTTTCGCCGTCATCTTCAGTTTTCCACATAATTTTTCTTGTGCCATGATTAATCGCCTCCATGAAATTTATGATATGCCACTAACGCTTCGACGTAATGGGCAAATTCTTCGTATTTCGAGATGCTGGTCCCGATTTCTTCAATACGATGTTTCATCTTACTCTGTACCATAAAGTCTTTGACGCTCCGTTCCCTTCCCGCCTGATAGGCAGCTTTGACTTTCAAGAACTGTATTTCTCCAGCTAATTCATCGGGTAATTCCGTTGCATCTAAGTGTTTGGCTTTATAGACATTCACCTTATTGGTAATGGCGTTGACAGCTGTCAAAAATTTCCGGATTTGATTCGTCTTTAAATAAATCTTTCCATGATTCTGATCTTTCAAGTTTAAAATGACCTGCTCTGCTTCTTTGGCGATATCCCTCATCCTTCATCCCATCCTTTCTGTTCTTTATCTCGTACATGATAAATCAGGAGCTCGATAGCCGTCATGAGTTGCTGACGGTCAGCAGCCGATTGATACCAGTCGTATAAGGTCTTCCTCAAAGCCTGATAACAACGCCATTTCCCGGCATCACGCTGTTTCGGTTCCATCCGCGCCAATGTATAGGCAAACCGGGCTAACTGGATATGGCTGCCATCGGCTTCGGCCTGACGCAATAAGTCCAGGAGGCGGTACAATGCTGTTTTCCCGACAAAGAGTTTCGACGGGTCTTCCTTTTTCAAGGTCATATTCCGCTCTAAAAAGCGCAGCTTATCCTGGCAGACGCCTTGTTCAAATTCATCCCATGAATAGCGGGCGGTCATCATAGCGCTGTCCTTTCCCATCGGCCGGGATACTTCGCCGAATAGAGCAACACTGTCTTTATCGTGACGGGGATTGGCTTTGGCATAATCTTCCAGATTCCCCGTTTCCCTTGCCATCTGAGAAATCGGGCAAGACGGGTGGAAGAAGCCGATGCCGGCAGAAAAGGTCAATTTCCCATTGGTAAAACGCCGGAAGGCATGACGGATATCAATGGCAACTTCCAGGATGTCATCCCAGGTACCGGCCAGGAACATATCGTCCCCGCCGGAATAAATGACATGGACCTTGCGTTCCCGCTTGACTTCATCCGTAAAGAGTGTGAATCCCGGGGTCCCTTCTGCTGTATGGCCCTGACAGATAGCCTTGATGTACTGTTTAAAGAAGAGCGATAAATTGCGCGATAACGTGACCTTGCGGGACAACGTATCATAAGACGATGAGAAACCGGCAATGAATGCGGCGCCCAAATTATCGACATCGCCCCGCAAGACCCCGATGCGGGCAATCCCAGTTTCCTCCCGGCTGCCGCCGCTCTGCTGTGCCAATTTGGTGAATTCGACGGCATGACCTTGTTCATTACAGGTGATGTAATCGCCCATCCACAAATGAGTCGACACGGCCTGACCCAAAGTGATTTCGTTCTTCACATAGATTCGTTTCGGCTTGTCCATCGCGGCCAATTCTTTTTCACAGATAGCCTGTAAATAATAAGGCTGTGCCAAACCGGGAAGGGGCACTCCCTCCCTTCCGGCCGATGGGCTGATAACGAACATAGACGCCGTCAAAGACGATTTTCCTAATCGGAACAGGGCATTACACGAAGCGCAGGCTTCTTCAGCCCCGTCGCCGGTATCCTCGCCATAAGGCTGCAAGTCCGCTGCCGGCGACGCAGTGTGACAAATCGCACATTCCCGGCTGCCATCGGTATCCTTGTTATACCTACTCTGTGCATCGAATAACGCGGTGAGCTGCTGCTCGTCATAACGGCAAAGTTTCTTCTGGCCCAGTGCCTGACTGACCCTCTGGAAAACCTTCCCGGCGCCACCGCCGCGAACAGAAAAATCATCGGCAGAACAAGGCTCAGAAGCCAGGGCAATATATAATTTTGTTCCATAATGCTGCAAAAACCAATCATTGATAAGGCTATCTGCTTTTTTCAGAACATCCTGCGTATGAGTTGTATTGGGCAGCAATAAATAAAAATGGCCGCCACCAGTATAAAGAAGGCATGAGCGGCTGACATGGCAGGCCTCCAGAATTTCATCGACGATATGCTCTAAGAGGATATCCAAATAAAGCGAACGGCCGCGCAGACTTTTCAGGGCCCCTTTTGAGGGAATGGTATAAATAAATTTCTGGATTCCCGATATATCTCCAGAGGCCAGTCGATATACCGGCGCACTCCGCAAGTCCTTTTGGTGTTTTCCATAACAATATGATTTGTAATCGGTAATTTCCCGTTCCTGGAAGACATGCCAGAGGCAGACAGCAAAGGCAGCCGTCAATTTTTGGTGGTCATATAAGGAAATATCTGCGGCTTCAGCCGTATTCGTACTGGACGGGACATAGCTCAAAGTCTTTTCTAAAACCTGCAATAATTCGGACAGCGTCATGGCCTGGGGAGACCGCTGTGTAAAGATATCCGTCACGGCAGCGGCGACTTTTTCATAACTAGCGGCCGGGGCGGCGATGTGATTCTGGTGATCAGGATAAGCCCACGGTTCATTTTCTTCTATAGTTTTCAAACGGTAACCAGCTGCATCCGTATCTCCTTGGCGGTCAAAAACATTAAAGATACTGCTCAACGGCAAATCCGATACAAAATGCATCCCGCTCCCTTCCTGTGCGCCTTCTGGCATCAAGGCGCGCCGGTCGGAAGCAGCTGCCAGGTTATCGGCTTCATAAACGATATAGCTAATATCATCGTCCGGAAGATGTGCCGCTTGTAACTCATTTTGATGATGATGAGCCACAGCCCGCAAAATGGCTTGATGGTCGGCATCAAAAAAATGGGACAGGAGCTCTTGGCCCACTAAGGAATGAGATTTGCGGATTTTCCCAGCTCGTTGATAGAGTTTCCCAATATCGTGTAGTAGTGCAGCCTTTTCTAAATCAATTTCAGTGACAGGCAATCACCTCAGCTCCTTCCTATATGTCAAAAGAATAATCTTATATGGTATTCGATAATGCAAGCGTAAATTCCTGCTTCATCTATAAAATAATGACATCTTCTGTATGCGTATCTCCCCGCCCCCATGAATGGACGGCCATATAGCTATCTAATAGATAAATACGCAGTGAATCCGTATCCGTATCAATCAAAAAAGGGGCCTCCTGCATCAGTTTCTGATATTTCCGCTTGGTAATATAGGCCTCGAAAGCCGATTTCTGCACGCGTACGCCATACTTTTCCAGACAAGCGACCATTTTATTCCGCGTCTTATTATCGGTAATGTCATAAATGATTAAGACAATGTATTTTTTATCATCGACACTTTCTGTCTGCGAATTTTTCATCAAACCACCTACCGGATCCAAATCGGCTCATACATCTTCGGTTCCTGTGCCAATAAAGCCTGACTGTATTGGGCCACTTGATAATTCAGCGACCGCCGGAATGAATGTTTTCCATCAATATATTGATTGGTACTACGCATTTTCTTTTCATACGCCCGGAAAAAAATTTTACGCCCTTCTGGTGTTAAATAGACGCCATGGCTTTCTTCATCATGACAAAAATGTTCTTCTTTGATTTCGTGATGCTGTACTAATGCCATTACGAAAGAATCTGCCAGGACAGCTCGCCATTCTTCCAAAAGGTCCGACGCCAGCGCAGGATGATGTTCTTTCAGGGCATGCAGGAAGCCGACATAGGGATGAAGGCCTTCATTGGTAATAGCTGTAAACAGTTCATACATAATCAACGTGTAGGCAAAACTCAGCAAAGAATTAAACGGGTCTAAGGGCGGCCGTTTGCTCCTTTTCTCGAAAGAAAAAGCTGGATCTACGATTTTTCCTAAAGCAGAAAAATAAATCTTAGCGGCCATCCCTTCATACCCCATCAGAGATTCGCGATCCTCCGCTGCTTTCAAGTGGTCTGCCATGGTCATCATATTATGAATATCTATCATAACCGCTGGTATTTGACGTTCCCGATTGTACCGGCGCAACAAGGTCAATTGATTGTGGACTTTAGCCAGTAAGACGCGGCGGCTCATTTCCAGAGAAAACGGCTGGTCCTGCAAAAGGAATTGCTGCTTTTGCTTAAAAACATTGACATGACTCGTCGACTCTAAACGCCCGAAATATTTGCCCCGAGAAGAAAGCCACGTAACGGGAATCCCTAAATGCAACAAAGACACCATCGCATGTGATGTAATCTGAACCGTATCCGTAACCAGCAAGCCTTCCAAAGTTTCTTCAGGAATCTCCAACAAAGTTTCATGATTGCGCCCGACAACAAAGCGCCCTTCCTTCTTAGAAATCGTAGCGCCCTTTTCCGTAATATAAGCAAAACTCATCACGCATCACCTCACAAATCCGTCCCCTTGCGGGAATTATGGTTCTTATCACTGGTAGCGAAAAGCAAATCCGGTGGGCTGAAAGTATCGTTTCCGTCCCCTTGCGGGGATTATGGTTCTTATCATAAGTTTCAATCGTATCGAACGAGAAATCCTGTAGTTTCCGTCCCCTTGCGGGGATTATGGTTCTTATCGCCACTGAACCGGAATGGAATTATACTGTAATTCCCTATGAGTTTCCGTCCCCTTGCGGGGATTATGGTTCTTATCGACGATTTAACAAATGACTTTTATCGCGGTTCTTTTCTTGGTTTCCGTCCCCTTGCGGGGATTATGGTTCTTATCAGTCCGGAATTCGGGCAGGTAAGAACGCTCACGATAGACGTTTCCGTCCCCTTGCGGGGATTATGGTTCTTATCAAACCGTTTCGTTCGTCATATCGCTCTCTCCTTTCGTATCCTTTCGTTTCCGTCCCCTTGCGGGGATTATGGTTCTTATCAGAATATGAAGATGCTAATTCTAAGGCTGTAGAAGTTTCCGTCCCCTTGCGGGGATTATGGTTCTTATCTTCTGTATCAGAAAATGGACGATACCCAGCTGGAATAATAGTCGTTTCCGTCCCCTTGCGGGGATTATGGTTCTTATCTCGGCGATGACCTCTACAAGGGACAGGGCCAGAAAGTCGTTTCCGTCCCCTTGCGGGGATTATGGTTCTTATCAGCCGCTTGATTGATTGCCTTGTCGATGAAGCCAGCCAGGTTTCCGTCCCCTTGCGGGGATTATGGTTCTTATCACCGTTGGTAAACGACGTAGATGAAAAGAAAGTTTCCGAAAGTTTCCGTCCCCTTGCGGGGATTATGGTTCTTATCGCCGAAGCCCTGGACCCGGACGACCGGGAATACCGCGGGTTTCCGTCCCCTTGCGGGGATTATGGTTCTTATCTTAACCGGGTACGATGGGAAGATTAACAAATTTAATCACAGCAGTTTCCGTCCCCTTGCGGGGATTATGGTTCTTATCGAATATCGTATTTAGGCAGCTTCTGCCATTGCCAACGTCGTTTCCGTCCCCTTGCGGGGATTATGGTTCTTATCGTCCAACTACACGCCTATGGAAATTGCTCAAATGATGTTTCCGTCCCCTTGCGGGGATTATGGTTCTTATCTACAGCGTAGATATTAACGACGATGAAATTACAGACGTCGTTTCCGTCCCCTTGCGGGGATTATGGTTCTTATCTATTGACCATCGCGGATGAAATCAAAACCGTTGGCGACCGTTTCCGTCCCCTTGCGGGGATTATGGTTCTTATCTCCAGCGACAGGCAAGCCTACTAGCTGAAAAAATGGGATATAGTTTCCGTCCCCTTGCGGGGATTATGGTTCTTATCTCCGTGGTGAAGGCCATGGTGGACAGTATGGAACAGAAGGTTTCCGTCCCCTTGCGGGGATTATGGTTCTTATCTGGAGCGTTTCAAAAAGGCGTTTCCCGACTTTGATATGAGTTTCCGTCCCCTTGCGGGGATTATGGTTCTTATCTCCGCCATGGGACTGGATGATGCGGATATCCCTGCGTTTCCGTCCCCTTGCGGGGATTATGGTTCTTATCCGCACCTTTTATAAATGCCTTTATGAAGCCGTTGAAATGGCATTTTGCGGGGCGGATCATAT
>OFRZ01001696.1_pt1 | contig 12901 bp, 16 predicted proteins | sample 1543181 | NCBI WGS metagenome assembly OFRZ01 (sample SAMN04209245, study PRJEB22552) | human gut metagenome | biome: gut; material: feces | host: Homo sapiens | place: USA: Oklahoma | reverse complement strand
CGCCCACCCGGCCGTCCAATACCAGCCAGTCGTCCTCCCATGCCTGGTCGAGGGGCCAGTACGGGTCCGACCACCACTCGGCCTCGTCGCCGTCGTATTCGTTCCCGCAGCCCGGAAAGGCGCAGACGGGGCGGTGGAAATGCCTGATGTCGTATCGCATGATGTTCTCCGGCTCCCCTCTAATGGCAGTTGGGGCAATACCCAGGATCGCCCTCGTATGCATCGTCCAGGAATGCGCCGCACTCACTGCAACGTTCTTCTTCGCACCGACACTTGTCCGGCGCCTGTCCGCAGAACGGGCACCTGTACCAGATGTCCTCCGCGATGGCCTCCGGGTCGGCCGGATCGTATTCGTGCGTCCAATCCGGCTCGGGCATGGAAGTATATTCATACGGGTTATCGCTCCACGCCCTGACAGACACCCTGCCGTCCCCAGCCACCGTGATGCGGGCGAGGCCGGTCTGTTCGCCGTCGAACTGGTCGCGCAGACCGCATTCCAGCATGCCGTCGTCCAGTCGCGTCCAGTCGCCCTCGTATTCGAGAGCCTTCTTGATTCCAGCCAGCATGATGTCGTCTCCTCCCATGTCAGTCCAGTTCTTCGGCCCATGTGATATGGACGCCGAGGTGTTCGGCCATGCGAAGCAGCAGCTCCAGTTCCTTCACACTGGAGAAGACGTCCGCGGCATCCTCGCCCCGCAGCTTTTCGACCATGTCATTCATCTTCCAGCCATGACGTTGCCACTGACCGTCGGCGGCACCGTAATAGCATGCGTCCGCCTCGGAATCCCAGTCCCGAAGCTCCCACTTGAGAAAGAGCCCTGGTTTCTTCCCGTCCGCGCACAGCTCCCTTAATCCGATGATCGCCGTGCCGTCCTTGTCGAGGCGCGTGTACGGCAGTGCGTCGGCCAATGCGGCGAACCCGTCATGGCATTTGCCGAGGGCCTTCTCCAAGTCTTTCATGATTCCTCAGTCCTCGAATCTCGGCAGGGTGTGCGCGGCGTCCAGATACTCCACGCCGTCATGCACCCAGTAGTGCCCCTTGATGGTGATGGGGTCGTTCAGCTCGATGAACCATGTGGCCTGACGTTCCAGGCCCATGCCGTCCACATAAGCCCACAGGTCGTCACAGAACCGGCCCCACTCCTTCTGTACGGCCTCGTCATCCTCGCGGTTGCACAGCTCGAAGTAGCGGCCGCGCAGCGTTTCGTCGTCGATGACGTTCCCGGCGAATCGCGTATCCTCCAGCGTCGCCCAGTAGGCCATGCATATCGTTTCCAGAGCGGAGACGGGGACTTCATACACATGGCTCTCGTCCAGCGGATACCACGGGCGGTCACGGACGAAACGTATGGCGTCGGCGGAATTTTCGATGTAGTGCGGGGTGGTCATAACGGCTCCTTTCGTTTGATACCGGAGCCATGCGTCCCATGAGCGCCTCTACAGGGCGAGTATGGTGACTCGCGGATACGGTCTTGCCTTCAACACGGCACGGTCGCCCGCGTTGAACCGTTCCATCATCTCCCCGTACCGGTCGGCCAGCGCACCCTTCGTTGGCATGTCCACGTGCTCAAGGGAGACGCAGGTGGAGAACATGGCCGGCCCCCTGTTGTCCATCTCTACGTCGGGGGGAAGCTCCAGATTGGAGATGTCCAGCCTGCGAAGCCGCTCGCAGTACATGAACATGCGGTTGATGTCCTTGGCTCGCGGCAGCCGCAGTTCCGACATGTCCAGTTCGGTAATCCGATGCGGCGAGGCGAACATCTCGCGGGCCACCTCCGCGCCGCTCACATCCAATCCGGGCACTTTCAGGCTCGTCACGTCGGGGCCAAGTCGAAACAGACGCTCGCAGTCCCTCGCGTTCGGAGCCTTCAAGTTGACGATTTCGACGTCCCCGTCCCCCGCATTGTTGAACATCCATGCCAGACTGACGGTCTTCGACATGTCCAGATTCGTGAAGTCCACCCGACGCAAGGCCCACATGTCCTCGAAGAAGACGCTCATGTCCTCCGGCGCCTTGGAACCCGGCACGAAGCGGATTTCCTCAATCCTGTTACGGTTGCCTATGTCCGCCCATTTCGGATTATGGGCAAGCGTGCGCGGTTCGGGGCATCCGTCGCGCCAGTCGAAGGTAAGCACGTAGGTAAGAGCACCCAGACGATAGTTCAGTTTCCAGCCGTCCCCTTGGGCTATGAGACTGTTGTCACGATAATGGTTGACGAACCCTCTGGGAAGAGTGCTCCCCTTTGTCTTCGTGTTCTCGAAGAACATGCTCCCCGTCCCGTAGGCTTGACCGAAATCCACTCGACGGACATTGCTGTTACGGGAACGGAGACTCTGCACGCTCGCTCCGCTTACTGTCGCGTCGGACATCACCGTCCTGTCTAGGAAAGCCCTGTCCATCGTCGCGCCGGTCAGATTCGCCTTCCGCAGGTCGATGCCTCCCATGTTGGCTCCGGTCAAATCGGCTCCGGCAAGGTTCACGCGCTTCATGTTCGTGCATTCGAAGACGGCGTTTCGTAGTATCGCATCCGACATGTCTGCCCCGTTGAATTGGAACCAGCTTATCTTGGCACGGCTGAAGTCAGCTTCGCGCAGGTCGGCGTTCTCCAGATAGACGGGACGTCCCGCTTTCAGCGTCCCAAGGAACCTCATGCGCCGCATGTCGGCGTCGCGGAAAACGGTGTGGCCTAGAGGGGTGCCTGAGTCGATTAGCGAACCCCTCAAATCAGCCCCCGACATGTCCACGTCGCAAAGTTCAACGCCGGAGAAGTCGAGGTATCGCAGGTCAAGCCCACTCAGGTCACGGCCGCAAAGAACGTTCCCCAAGCGGTAAAGCTCGGTTTCCACGACGACGCCCGAACTCGGCCTGCCGACGCGCATGTATCGCGTCAGCCTGATGTCGTCCGGCAGACCACGTCCATCGTCCCGAATGTCGGGTGCGTACAGGTGGATACCAAGCCCCAGCTTCGTCCCATCGGGGATGTATCCGAGAATCGTGCGGGCGTTCTTTCCGTCGTTCGCAAAAAGCTCCACCAGACGTTGTGCCGTCCGTCGCACGTTTTCCACGATGCCGGGGGTTCCCGCCCATTCGACCAGCGAAGGCAGTGTTTGGTCGGTGATTTCCCTGTCGGAATGGTCTCCGTATTCCCTCGCAGAGACCTCCATCGTCTCCGTTCCGTCCGTGATTCTCATGATTTTGCCTCCCTTTGTGTTCAAACGCCCCATGCGTCCCGGACACGCTGGAAATCAGTCGGCCACATACAGGACGGCGGAATTCGGAATCACGAGGTGATGTCCCGTCAGGGTCCGGATGGTCTGCGAGACTTCCCCGTGCTCAGGCTCCGTCCACCCGTCCGGGCTGGTGACGACGGTGCCGTCCGCCAGCGTCCAGCGATGGACGCGGACGCCGGTCAGGTCGAACAGCGAGGCATGGTCGGTGTATGGGAACGGCCGCGCCACCTCGCGCTCGCGGTAATACCCGTTCTCCTCCCAGACCCCCAGCAGCCTCTCACTGTCGCAAGAGGCGAGCTCCTCCCCCGGCAGCGGGCGCGGCACGGACACGACGCCCAGACCGACGCCTTTGGCGAGAAGCCCCATGCCCGCGCGTTCGGCATCCCGCTCCCGCAGGCCGGCCATGCGGTCATTCCAAGCCGCGATGGCCTGCACCAAGGAAGGCGTCGGCCTTGCCATCCGTCCGCAGTCCGGACATTCGAGCCTGCACTCCTCCGGCTCCAGCACCGGCGTGCCGCCGCAGACGCACGGGTCCAAGCGCGTGGCGATGCCGCACATGCGGGACCACTCCTTTTTGGCGGCCCTTTCCGCGGTCTCCTTGTCGGACTCCCCGTCGCCGCATTCGGCGACAAGATCGATACGGGGCGCGAAGCCCTCAAGGGGACAGCCGTTTTCGCAGGTGGGGGGATTGCCGTAAGACTGTTCGACATGCAGTCGGCCGTTGCATTCCTAACTATCGACCTCCCCGGCCACCCGGCCTCCGCATACGGGGCACGCGCCCCATTCGATGTTCTCCGTCATCATCGGCTCCTTTCCGTTCATTCGTTCCGGTCGCATGCGTCCCGGCCGCGACGCATGCGACCGGGTATGGAATCCCTATCCGACGGCATCGATTGGGCCATGTTGACTTCCTCCCCCGCCTGAAGGCGGGGGATTCCTACTCCACTAGCCCAATGGGAGCATCATGGTTCGGTGGGTTCCCGCTTCGTCGGTAATTGCGTTGCGGCCGGCCGAGGCCAGCCTCCGTCTCACATCGCCTCCACGGGCGTTTAAAGACTCCGCGAGTCCCGCGGCGTCGAGGATGTTCAATGCGGCGTTGTAGTCGCGGTCGAGAAGGGTCCCGCACCGGGGGCATTTCCACTCGCGCACATCCAACGGCTTTTTGCCGTCCCTGCGTCCGCATTGCGAGCAGACCTGGCTGCTCGGACACCACCGGTCGATGTGGATGGCCCTGCGGCCCCATTGGGCGCAGAGCGTGTCGACCCGGTCGGTGAACATCGACCATGCGGCATCGGCCACGCTTTTGCCCATCCGGGTGCGCATGAGCCCCTTGACGCACAACGTCTCCATGGCGACGGCTTGGTTCTCGCCCGCCACCCTGGAGGCCAGCTTGCACGCTAGGTCTTTGCGTTGGGCCCCGATACGGGCGTACAGCCTGGCCTTGGCCTGTCTGGTTTTCGAATAATTGTTCGAGCCGCTTTTGCGGCGGCTTAGCTCCTTATTGAGTTTCCTCAGCCTGCGTTCGGCCTTGCGTAATGCCCTCAATGGGGCGACCTTCTCGCGCGTGCCGTCCGAATACACGATGGACGCCAACGACTCAAGGCCCATGTCGATGCCGCAGGCGTTGTGCCTTGGTCTCGGCGGAGCCTTCGGTTCGGCCTTGACGACGAAGCTGGCCTCGTAGGTCCCGTCCGCATGCCGCATCACCGTCACGCCTGACGGCCTGGAGGGCAGATCCCTCGACCAACGGAGTCTGATCTCCCCGTCGATCTTCGGCAGGTCAAGGAGCATCCATCGCGCGTTATGGTCGTGTCTGACGTGGAATCTGGCCGACGTGGTGAACACGGCGGACTGCTCGCCGCAATGGCGGCTCTTGAACCGCGGATACCCCAACGGACGGCCCTTATGGTCGACGTGGCATCCATGCTTTTCGACATACCGGAGGAACGCGGAATAGGCTTTCTCGCACTGGCGCAACGACTGCGCCAACGGCACGGCGGACACTTTGGTCAGCCATTCGAGCGCCTTCTCGGTCTTGGTCCTGTTGAACTTGGCGCTCAGCTCCGCGTAGGAGGACCTCGACCGGTTGAAGTTCCAGTCGGTCAGGCGTTGGCGCACATACCAGTTCCAGGCGTATCGGCATGCGCCGAACAGGCGCGACAAGGCCATGCGTTGGCCCCTCGTGGGGTATGCGCGGTAGTTGTAACGCCTGACGGTCTCCATAATCCACTCCATGCGTCCCGAAAGCCCGGACCTCGGCCACTCCCGTCCTGAAGGACGGGGCACGTTTTATCCCAGGTCACCCAAGCCCGCGAACCGCATCCCGAACGCCTGCACCTGGTCGAGGACGAGCGCCGCGCCAGACGCAAGGCGGCCGACGCGGCCTATTACCAGGCGAACAAGGAGCGCATCGATCGGCGCAATAAAGCCTGGCGCGAGGCGAACAAGGAGGAAATGCGCCGGTATGACAAGGCGTACGCGGCCTCGCACCGCGAGGAACGCCGCGAGGCCGCCCGCCGCTGGCAGGCCAGGTTCAAGGCCGAGCATGGCATCAGCTACTCCGCCTGGCGGCGCAGGCGCCTGAGGGAGACGGACCCGCAGACGGCCGCCAGCACGCCGCAGACGGCCGCGCCCGCAAGGAACGCGGGTGAGAACGGGCAGGCGGCGGCCGACAACAGCATCAGGTCGGTCAGCGCCGCGTCGGCGGAACCCCACAGGTCCGGCCGGCGCCTGTGACGGGCCCGGCTCACAGCCAATCGCCCCCGATGACGTTGCCGGACGTGTCAAGCACGCCGTTTCCCACGAGCCAGTCGCGGATGTCCGCGTCGAGGGCGGCCCGCCCCCCTTCGGTCAGCCGCAGGTCGAAACGCCCATCCTCGTCGCCGAGAAGATAGACGCGCAGCTCCGCATGGACGGGGCCGCCCAACCGGCCGCGCGCCACCCAGCGCCAGTCGAGACGCGCGATGGCCAGTCCGTCGCGGTCCCCCACGCCGTACGCCCCGAGCGCGCCGCACCGACGCATCCATTCGTCCTCCATGCCGCCCGCATCTAGATCGGCCTCCCAGCCGTCCGGCGCCGTCAGCTCGTACGTATTCCATCTATTCAGTCCGAAATCCATATCCGGCCCCTTTCCTTCCGCCGACAGGCATGCGTCCCAGCCGAAAAACGAAAGACCCCGTCGCATCCGTTGTCGGATGCGACGGGGCCTTCCGTGTGGAATGGCGCCTACTTGCGCTTGCCGAGGATGGCGAGCGCGATGGCCCCCGCGGCGAGCACCACCACGGCCACCGCAACGACCGCCACTGCGACGCCGGTGGAGGCGAGCCCGTCCTTCGGGGATTCGGCCTTGGACGTGGCGTCCGACTGGCCCTTCGACGTGTTGGCATCGGACGGCTTGTCCGCATCCGTCTTGCCGGAATCATCCTTCGACGGGACGTTGGTATCGATGTCGGATGGCTTGTCCGTGTCCGTCTTGCCGGAATCGTCGGAGCCATTGTCGTCCTTGCCGTCATCCTTTGATGGAGTATCGGTGCCGGACGGCTTGTCCGTGTCCGTCTTGCCGGAGTCGTCGGGCCCATTGTCCGTCTTGCCGGAATCGTCTTTGGACGGAACGTCGGTGCCGGATGGCTTGTCTGTATCGTTCTTCGGAGTGTCCGGCTTCGTCGGAGTCGCATCCTGCCTGACCGGAGTCCACTGCGCGACCACGGTCACGTCGGAACCATTGTCCTCAACAGTGTTATCGGAATCGACCTTGACGCCATCAATCATCCAGCCGTCGAACTCATAACCGTCTCGGGTTGGAGCCGTGTCGGACACGTCGGTTGGCAAGTCGGAATCCTCATACTGTCCGTCGCCACCGTTCATGTCATAGCGGAGCACATGCTTCGCCTCCCATTGCGGATACAGGGTGGTGTTCTCCGGAATCGAAGTCACGGTCTCGCCCGGCTTGTAGGAGTCGCCGGTTCCGTCCGGGTTGGTGGTCCAGACGGTGAAACGGTAGTGTGCCTTGGCTGGCCGGGGCATGACGAACGGAGTGGTCTCGGTCCTGTCCTGACCGTCCAGCTTCACCTCGACGTGGCGGGTGACGGGGACGTTCACGCTGTTGCGGTGGAATTCGCCGCCGATGGTCACGTTCTGGGCGATAATCTGCCCTTCGACGTTCTGGGATGCGTCCACATTCGCTTCGGGCGCGAGAATGACGGAGGAGGTGGCTCCCGCCGTGCCGACGTTGCCGTGGTATTGTCCGTCCTTGGCTTTGGAGTCGGTCAGATTGTAGATGACGCACTTGTCCGTCCAGTGGGCGTATTCGGCATGGTTGATGCCGTCCACGTCCAATTGCGGCAGGGTGATGTCGTCCGCGCCTTCGGCGTCCACGTTCACGATGAGACGGGTCTTCTCCCCTAAAGTGGCGGTGACGCGATTGCCTTGCAGTTCAGCCGCGTCGATGTCGAGATGGGCCACGTCTCCCTTGGCGTCGATGTGACGCTTGTTCATATCGGAGAAATCATGGGTCGCGTTGGCTTCCGGAGTTTTCGACCACTTGGCTGACAGGCTGGTCATGTTCTTTTCCATGGCCTCCAAGTCAAGGTATTTGACGGTCTTGGAGTCCTTGAGCACTCGTTCCGACTTCGGTAGGCTTCCACCGGTCTGCATTTCCAGCTTGTTGCCGTTCACCGTCCAACTGTTGCCGTTGTCGGTCTGTCCGATGGTGTTGGACTGTCCGAACACGATTTTGGAGTCGGCGGGCAGACTGACGTTGATGTTGCCGTCAACCTTGTCCATGTAGCTGACTTCCGGCTCGTCCACGCCGTTGGCGTGATTGCCGAAGGCTGCTCCGATGTAGGCGTGTTCGGTGGCGATGTTGCTGTTCGTATGCGCGTTGAGATGGATGGAGTCGAAGCCGACGAGACCGAAGTTCGCCGCCTCACCCAAGTCGCCGCCCAACAGGTCCACGGTCTCGTCGTTGACGAATGTGGTGTCCCCGTCGATGATGGTCGGCGTGCCGATGGCGGCGGCGCTCGCAACGCCAGCCGATGCGAGCATGGCGAGCGACGCCAATGCGGCCACGGCCGCCGTCCCTCTGATGTTGTCCGAAATCATGTTCCTCCCGTTTCGGGTCGTACTGTCTTCTCTGGGCGGCGGGAAGCCGCCCGGAGAATGGCATGCGTCCCGGGGAGGCGTCAGTACCGGTCCACCCTCGGTTCGACCGGCAGGCCGTCCGCGCCGAACAGGGCGACGCACGCGGTCCGATGGCCGTCGGGAGCCGTGATGTGGCGGACGAACAGCGTGGCCCGGGCGAGGCCGTCGCCGTCCCTGAGCGTCAAGCGGGTGAAGCCCTCCCCGTGGAACGGACGCGCGCCGTCCCTGAGCGCGGCGTCGACGCCGAAGACGTCGGAAAGCACCTGGGCGGGCGTCTCCGGGACCGGCGGATGATGCATGACGATCCACGCCTCCAGCGCGATTCCAAGGACGAAGGCCGCCACGCCGGCCCCCACCGCGGCCGGCGTCGACACCGACGAGGTCGGCAACGAGGCCCACCCGGCGATGCCCACGGGGACAAGCAACGCCGTCAGGATGCCCAGCCACCACGGGTGGAGGTCGAACCGCCGCTCCCTGGCGCTCCAGTCCGTCAGCGGAACCAGCAGTCCGGCCCGCGCCAGCGTCCGGGCCGCCTCGTCCATATCCAGGGGCTCCACCATGCGCAGCCTGAGCGCTTCGGCATTCTCGGTCATTGTGATTCCTTTCCTTTTCCTGGTATCCAAACTCCGTTGGCGTGCGTTCCCGGCACCGCGAGGGACAGCCTTCTCGCCGGCGTCGCGCATTCCAGCCGGACGCGCCCCATGTAGGCGTACGCGGCGACGGACCGGCCGTCTCTCCCTTCGAGCATGGCGGCGCACTCGTCCGCGCCGAACGCGTCCCACGCGCCGGACAGGACGAGCCATTCGGCCATCAGGGCGTCGGACGGGTGGAGCCGCCCCGTGGCGCCCGGCCAGGTATGGCGGTCGATCCCGGCCGGACGGGGGCGCGGGGCGCCCAGACGTCCGGCCGGCACGCCGTACAGGAGCGCCATGCTCTCGACCATCCGCCGATTCGGACATGACTCGTCGCGTTCGTAGCGCCCCAGCAGGGAGACGGACAGGCCGAGCGCCCGCGCGGCCTGTCTCTGCGTCAGTCCGGCGCTCCGGCGGGCCTTGGCGTACACGTTCACGACGGCATGCGCCCCATGAGCACGCCGACGCCGATGGCGGGAGCGGCCCTGTGGACCCGCTCCACCATCTCCTCCTCCGGCAGAAACCGGCCGACGATGCGCGGATGCCATTCGCGCGGGCCGTCGTGGCCGTAGGCTCCATCGTCCGGCCGGGAGCGTTTCAAACGGGCCAGACGGCGGCGCTCCCAGAGCCTCCCCCGCACGCCCGGAAGATACCGGGCCGGCACCAGCGGCGGGTCGGGATGCCCTTTGCCCGTCGGGTCGCCATGGCCGGCGGCAATGGACTCGAGGCGTTCCAGGTCGCCCGGCGCGGGGCGGTGGTGCCTGAGGCCGCGGATGCACTCGCCGCCGCGCCAGTGCCAGAGGCACTCCTGCGCCCATTCCGGGTCGTCCGCCATGCGGGTCGTGTCCTGCAGGTCGATGCCCCATTCGCGCCAGACCCGGTCGCGGTCGAGTCCGGACAGTGGGGTGGTCCCGTCTTCGTCATCGTATGAATTCGTCATATCCGGGCCTATGCGTCGCGGGGGAGGAAGTCAATCCCCTCCAAGCCGTTTGCGGCGGCGCTCGGCAGCAAGCCGGGACAAACGCCTGTCGCGTTCGAGCCATGCGGCGTATTTCGCCCTCATGCGGGCAAACTCGGTCTTGCTTGGTTCTCTCACGTCGGAATGGCGGGACTCGAACCCGCGGCCTCGCGGCCCCCAGCCGCGCGCGCTGCCAACTGCGCCACATTCCGAAACCGTCGCCATCCTCCCCCGGAGCCGAAGCCCCGATGGGCCAAAAGGAGGATGGCGGCGTCGCACGCCGGCCGGGACTCGAACCCGGATCGACGGTTTTGGAGACCGCCGTGCTTGCCATTGCACCACCGACGCAAAGGGAGGCGTCCATGACGCCGCGCGCCTGGCCGCCCGGTCCTCCGGACGACAGGCGTCGCGGACGCCTCCCGAGAGCCCCGAGCCGGATTCGAACCGGCGACCTGCCGCTTACGAGGCGGCTACGCTACCACTGGGCCATCGGGGCCTTGACGGTCCCTCCCATCGCTTTTTCCAATGCATGATGAGAGTCTGTTCGCACGGGTGCCTTGTCAGGCGCGCCACGGGAGGAACCGTCTGGTGGAGCCGGCGGGATTCGAACCCGCGACCTTCCCGTTGCGAACGGGATGCGCTGCCTCTGCGCCACGGCCCCATGCCGGTCCCCGCCTATGCGCGGACCGGCCGGAAAAGGAGTCATTCGGGTGGCGGCGTTACGCCGCTGGTGCCCTCGGCCGGATTCGAACCGGCGACGCCCACCTTAGGAGGGTGGCGCTCTATCCCCTGAGCTACGGGGGCAGGCGGCGGCCGGCTTAAGCTTGGGCTTGGCGCCGGCCGCCTTGATTCCATACCCTTGATTCGCGCCCCGGGCAGGAAGGCCGCTCGGCGTTCCGCGCCGGCCTTCGCCCTCCTCCCGGGGACGCGCGTTTTACGCCTCCGTGCATGCGCCACGGCGGCGGGAATGCTCCAACACTCTTCGGTTTTCCATGGGACGTCATGCGTCCCGACGCGCCCCCGGCCGGATTCGAACCGGCGACGTCCACCTCCGGAGGGTGGCGCTCTTTCCGCTGAGCTACAGGGGCGTATGCCGTCTCGTCGCGGGGACGTCGCAACTCGTCTTCCGATTCGACGGCTCACATCGTCCTTTCGCTACTCGTCATGGCGTTGCGACTTGCCACGACTTCCGCTACTGGGACGATGGTGTTTAGCGTGCGTTCCACACGGCCGTTTTGACTTATGCGCTCGACCACCAGAACAGAAGTTCCGACAGCCAGTTGGACTCTCACCAACCTTCCCGCAGCCCCGGCGACTGCTGACGTGCCCCCCGTGGGATTCGAACCCACAACCCACGACTTAAAAGGACGCTGCTCTGACCACTGAGCCAGAGGGGCTTTTGGGGCGGCCGGTCATCGCTTGGCTCTCGCTCGCGGCCGCCCTCCGCTTGATTCACGCCTCACCGGGGACCGCGGCGCTCCGCGCCGACTTGCCATTCCCCTCCGCGTGCGTTTAACGTCTCCGTGCGGCCCACGGCGACGCGAATGCTTCGGATCACTTTTCGGTTATACAGGCGGATGCGGTGGAGTCGAACCCACAGGGCCCTTGGGCCCGCGCGCTTTCGAGGCGCGTCGCGGCTCCCGATCCGCAACGCATCCGTTCATGGAGCTCTATGCGTCCCGGCGGTCCATCCCGTCCCAATCGATGCGTTCGTTGACCGCGCAGCGCAAGACGTGGATGTCCTCCGGCGAGAAGCCCGCGTCATGCAGACGTCCAACGAAACCGTCCAAATGGTCGCCATCGCATACATAGCAGATGTCGTCGTATGACGGCTCCTCGTACGGGTCGCAAATCAGCACGAGATACAATCCCGGTTCCGGCAGGCGAAACCTGCCTCCGTTCGGGTCATGCGGTTGCCTCATCGTCCCCTCCTTCCACTGGGTCCATGCGTCCCGGCCTCTCCCGGACCTCGAATTCGACGTCGTAGTCGCCCACTTCTCGCGATTGCTCGTTTCCGGCTCCTTTTTCCGAAACCATGGGGCTTGCTCCCCGCGGCATCAGTCCCATGCGTCCCGGCCGGCCTTGCGGCACCAGCCGGCGATGCCGCCATAGGCCACGTATCGTTCGAAGCCCACATAATTGCCGAGAATGGGCATGGCATGGGCTGCGATGTCGCAGTAGTCGGCGACAGCCTCGAACGCATCCGTCGCCGTCATGTCCGCGCCGTCCTGGGCGCGGCACCAGTCGGCCACGTCGCGACAGGCGAGGACGCGCTCGTAGCGCACCCGGTCCACGAACAGGTCGAGCCGATCGGCGACGGCGGCGAACGCGTCCACGCCGCTCATTCGACCCTCCCCAGCGCTTCGAGAACGGCGTCGGCCAGGTGCGCCCGCCATTCGTCCGCATCCTCCGCAGTGGTGCCGGTCCAGCCGCAGCCGCACCGGATGCGGCCGTCGTCGCCGACCGTGACGGCGAACGACTCCTCGGGCAACGGGTCCGGTTCGCCCAGATGGGTGGCCAGCACATCGGCGACCGCCTCCTCCCGCGAACGGGGCGGGCGGGAGAGCAGCGCGTCGACATGCCGGCCGAATGCCTCCATCGAATCGAACGTCAGTTCGTCGCCCCTGCAATGGACGACGCCGTCGGCCAGGGCCACGTCGGCGACATGCTCCTTCAGGATCTTCCTTATATCGGCCATGACGGCCTCCTTTCGCTACACAGGCGCCGGACATGCGTCCCGTCCGGCGAGCAGGCCGTCCAACGACACGGGGACGAACCGGTCGGGGCGGGCGCGCATCGCGCGGGTCAGCGCGTCCATGTCCAGGGCGAAGAGTCCGGCGTTCATCATGCCGTTCAGTTCGACGATGGACACCTCGCCGTCGATCAGGCACAGGTCAAACACGTAGGCGCCGTATCCGTCGCCCGCGAGCGCGCGGCCGAA
>OFRZ01001676.1_pt1 | contig 13091 bp, 6 predicted proteins | sample 1543181 | NCBI WGS metagenome assembly OFRZ01 (sample SAMN04209245, study PRJEB22552) | human gut metagenome | biome: gut; material: feces | host: Homo sapiens | place: USA: Oklahoma | reverse complement strand
CGACCTGCTTGAACATGGTGTACAGCGGGTAGAGCAGCGCTTCCTGCGGCATCATGTTGGCGAGCATGATGCCGAGCACGATCCAGGTGTTGCCCTTGACCTTGCCGATGCCGAGCGCGAAGGAGTTGAGCACCGACAGCACGACCGCCGCGACAGCCACCACTAGGGAGATGATGAAGCTGTTCCAGAACTTCAGCGGGAAGTTGGTGGTAGTCCAGAAGGAGATGATGCCCTCCATGGTGAAGTGCTTCGGCAGGGAGAGCGGGCCGGTGGCGTTGTAATCGGCGGAGGTCTTGAACGCGTTGACGGTCAGGACGAGCAGCGGGAACAGGACGAGCAGAGCTCCGGCGACGAGCAGGATCAGGGTGATCCAGTCACCTGCGGAACGCACGTGCTGCGTTTTCTTCGAGGCCTTGCGCGCGGCGGCCGTGGACATGGAATAAGTCATGATGGCACCTTTGCTTTTCGGATTTTTAGTATGTTCTTGCGATTGTTTTTCGGGTTTTCTCTCAGACGAGTTCCTTCTCGACGTGCTTCTGCACGAGGGTGAACACGATGGAGAAGACGATGATTACCACAGTCAGCGCTGTGGAGATTGCGGCACCGTAGCCCACCTGCTGTACCTGGAAGAACTGGTTGTAGGAGTAGTACGACGGAACCGTGGTGGAGGTGCCCGGACCGCCCTTGGTGAGCAGGTAGACCGGAGCGAAGGTCTTCAGTGCGCCGATGGTTGCGGTGAGGATGACCACCAGCAGTTCAGGGATGATGGACGGCAGGGTGACCACGCGGAACTTCTGCCACCAGTTGGCGCCGTCAAGACCTGCGGCCTCGTAGAGTTCCGGATCGACGCGCTGCAGGCCCGACATGAAGATGACGATCGGGTAGCCGAGCTGGATCCACACCAGGATGAACATGAGGATCGGCAGCGCGCTGTCAGGGCTGCCCAGCCAGTTGTGCTGCAATGCACCCAAGCCGATCTTGGCGAGCAGTGCGTTGACGGCACCGTCCTCCGGGCGGAAGATCCAGCCCATGATGATTGCGGCGACGGCCACCGGAAGCAGCTGCGGCAAATAGAACAGCGCGCGCAGGAAGGAAGCGGTTTTGCCGCCGAACTTCTTTTGGATCACGTCGGTGAGCAGAGACGAGATGAACAGGCCGAGGATGGTAGGGATGACCACGATAGCCACGATGATCCAGAACGAGTTAGCGAAGGAAATCCAGAACGTCGAATCGGAGAACAGGCGTTTCCAGTTTTTCAGGCCGACCCACTTGACGGGACCGACGCCACGCCAGCGGGTGAAGCTCAGGTAGATGTTCCAGATGAACGGAACAACAACTACCGCGAACAGGCCGATGAGGCCGGGGATGAGGTATGGAACGAATTTCGCGGAGCGGTTGCCGGGAAGTCTCGACATGGAGGCTTCGTGCTTGGTCTTTTGAGACATTGCAAGTCCTTTGAAATGTTGATGATCCGAGGGATTTCCGATGGATTGTTCTGTGATGACGCACGATTTGGCGCGATGCGACGTGCGGAATGTATGGGGGAGGAAAGGGTTGGTGCGGTCCGCCCGAAGGCGGGCCGCACCATTATTGGAGTTGGAATGGAAAGGAAGGATCGGTTGTTTTTAGTTGTTCTTGACGCCCATATCCTCGACGCCGGTGTCGTACTTCTCGTGGATGTTCTTGAGCACGTCTGCCGGCTTCTTGGTGCCGTTGACCAGCTCCTGGAACTCCGCTGGAACCGCGTCGGTGAGGTTGGAGGCCGCGTAATCCGGGTAGTAGCTGAGCTTGCCGTCCTTGGCGTAGGAATCGTATTCCTCGATCATGGCCTTGCTCTTCGCGTCGGTGATCTTGCTGGTGTCTGCCGCTACCGGAATGCCGCCTGCGTTGCCGAGGAAGTTCTGCACATCATCGGAGAGGACGTAGTCGATGAACTTGGCGGACAGATCCTTGTGGTGCGACTTCTCGGGAATCACCAGCAGGTTGCCTGCGCAGCCGACTGCGTAGTTGGATTCCGGCATGACGGCCGCGTCCCAATCGAACGACTTGATCTGCTTGACGAAACGGCCCTGGTTCCAAGTACCAGTCTGGTAGATCGGATATTCGCCCTTGATGAAGGCCTGCGTGGTGTCCTCGGCCTTCATGCCAGTGGCGTTGCGGGAGATGAAGCCCTTGTCAAGCCACTCGTTGATGGTCTTGACGGAGTTGGTCAGCACTTTGGAATTCCAGTCGACGTCACCCCTGTACAGCTGCCAGTTGTCGATGAACTTGGAGTCGGCATTCTTGGAAACGAGCTGCCACCACAGCCACATCACGCCGTATTCCTGCGCGTCGGCTGCAATCGGGGTCACGCCGGCGTCCACGAACTTCTGGCAGGCGTCCACGAACTCGTCGTAGGTGGTCGGAATCTTGATGTTGTACTTGGCGAACAGGTCCTTGTTGTAGTAGACGCGCTGGAATTCAGCGTAGCTGGTCATACCGTACCAGGTATCGCCGTCCATGATGCCGTTCTCGTCGTACTTGGCGACTGCTGCGTTTGCGCCGGTCACCTTCTTGTCCCAGCCGTACTGCTTGACATAGTCGCCGAGGTCGGTGAGCAGGCCCATGGTGGAGAGCACGCCGGCGGAGCCGTTGCCGCGGTTGGATTCCATGAGGTCTGGCGCTTCGTCGGAGTTCAGGAATTGGCTGCCGTTCTGCGCGATCTGGGTGAAGGACTTGCGCTCGAAGTTGATCTTGACGCCGGTCTCTTTTTCGAAGGCCTTGGCCGCGCGACGCCAAGCCTGAGTCTGGCCTGCGTCGTCCTCTTCGTAATACCAGAACGACAGGCTGTCCGGCTTTTCCTCGTCCTGTGCGGTATCGCTACCACATGCGGCGAGGGAGGTCAGCGACAGTGCTGCGATGGCCAGCGTGGCCAGTCCTCGTTTGATGTTCATTGCTATTCTCCTTGTTTCCTTCTTGAGGCGCGCCCTGCGGCACGGCTCACATCTGGTTGTATTGAAACGTTTCGATGACGTGCGTGCGATTCCGCGGTCCGTTTGGATTCGCCGGATTTCGCCCGGCTTGTTCGTTTGTTCGGTTTCTTCGGAGACCGTTGTATCGTCATTGAAACGTTTCGATTATCCGTATGAAATTATGTTGCCTTGCGATTCCGTCCGGCCGCTCTGCCTTCCGGTAATCGCAGGAAAATCTATATTGTTCCGCCGGACCCCGCTTCCGCAACGGATCCGCGTCGCTTCAGCGCGGGTTCGATGAGTTCCACGGAACCTTTGATGTCGGTGTGCTCCTCGATGGCGGAGACCAACAGGTTCATGGCTTCGGCGCACAGCTCCTCCGGCATGACCGGCATTTCGGTGATGGGGAAGCGCGTCGGCTCGCCTTCGAAATACGTGCCGCACGACAGGACCGAAACGTCCTGCGGAATCGACATGCCCGCGTCGTGCAACGCCATCAGCACCTGGCTGAGGACGCTTGCGTTCGCCTGGTTGATGATGGCGGTCGGGCGGTCGGGGTGCGCGAAGACGGTGCTGACGAAGTGCTGCGCGTCGAAGCTGTCCGCTTCGTAATGCTCGGATTCGATGACCGTCATGCCGAGCTCCTTCGCGTGCGCCAGCAGGCTTTCGCGGAAGATGACGACGTAACCGGAATGGCGGTTGTAGTCGGATTCGTTGTTGCGCAGGAACACGACGGTGCGGTGTCCCTTCTCGTACAGGAAGTCGACGGCCTTGCGGCCCATCAGCGCGAAATCGATGTCCACGCAGGCGCAGCCGGCGTGCGACGACGGATAGCCGATAGCCACGCACGGCTTGGAAAAAGTGCCGGATTGAGCGGCGCGCTCGTCATCCTGCTCCACGTCGAGCAGCACGATGCCATCCGCAAGATTGCTTTGCGTCACGCGGCGGATATCCTTCACTGCATCCGGACCGGTCAGCAACATCACGTCATACCCTGCATTCCTTGCGGCCCATGCGGTGCGCAGGAAGTAGGCGTTGTACCTGGCCTGGTTGATGTCGCCTCGAATCGGGGCGCTCAACGCGATGATCTGGTTGCGCATGCCGCGCATCTTACGGGCGCTGGCGTCCGGAGTGTAACCGAGCTTCTCTACGGCGGCCATGACTTTGCCGGTGGTTTTCGCAGAGATTGAACGCTTGCCGGATAGTACATAGGAGACGGTACTGGCGGAAACTCCCGCTTCGCGGGCCACGTCTTTGATGCCTGCCATGCGTCTCGCCTCCCTCTTGTGCCGTTCTATCCGCTATTTATCGAATCGTTTCGTCGAAACGTTTCACTTAGCATAGCGCGACTATAAAATCATGTCAATCGTACGGCACGTCGCGTTCTCCCGTATGGGTTTATCGCCTATACGGGAGAACTACGCGTAGTTAGCGCTTCTTGCCGGACTTGCCGACCTTGCCAAACGTGAACGCGCGGACGATCGCCACAATGCCAAGTGCAACCAACGCGCATCCGCCAAACAGAATCAGCCAACCGGTGGAGGCCAGCGGGCTGAACAGCATGATGCAGCCGGCCACAATCGAAATCAGCGCGTAAATCACAGCCCATGCGGAACTTGGCATATGCCACGACTCAACCAGCGCCATCACGCCTTCCATCATCCAGCCGAGGCCCACCACCATAGTGACGAGCACTGCCAGCATGGCGCCGGACAGGGTCGCATTCTTCAGCATGACCACGCCACCGACTGTCAACAACAGGCCGACCAGAATGTCAAGCACGCGCCAGCCTCCCGGCAGACCGAGCTCCACAATTGCGGTGACGATACGGATCACCCCGGAAATCACGAAATACGCGCCCAACGCAACCGCGGCGATCTTCAGCGTCACCCCCGGCCAGATGAGTAGCGCAATGCCGAGCACAATCGCCATCACGCCGAGCACGCCATACACACCGCGAATGGCATTCTTCGCGCGTTGCGGCAGCCACGATTCCACCAACTTGAACGGGCTTACCGGCTCCCACTCGCCACTGTCGTTGCTATGGCTATTCGGGTCGTAACCATACGGATTACCGTACGGATATCCATACGGATTGCCGTAGGGGTTGCCATATGGATTGCCGGAATAGCGAGGGGTCTGCTCGGCATCTGGTCCGCCGCTTTGTGGACCGTCCTGCTGTTGCGATTGCTGCGCTTGCTGGTTCGGTGCATAGGCGCCGTATCCCGGCTGCGGTGGTTGACTGGGGTCGTTGGGATTGCCGGGATTCATATTTGGATAGCTCATGATGCCCTCCTTCAGAAAAACATGCTTTGAGGCGTCGTTTGCTTCAAAGACGTGCTTTCATTTTAGGCACCCTGCCTGTTTTCAGCCATCAACAGAATCGGCCGGCCTGCCTATTGGCAAGTCGGCCGGAATTATGCCGCGAATCGGCGGTTATGCTTGAGGCTGAAGCTGGCTTAGCTTAGAACAGCTTGAGCTGAACGTTGAGGCTGAGCGGCTGGTCGGCGGGCAGCTGGTACTGCTCATGCACCGGCGACATCCACGAATCGTCGCCGCCGACGCCCATTTGCGCGGCCAGCAGACGCAGGAACATGTGACGCGGCTTCGGCAGCTCATCCTGATGCAGCGCCTCTTCCAGCATCGTGCTCGAATGCGGCAGCAGACTCATCGCGAAAGGTTTCACAGCATGTTTCACGCGCAGGCCGTGGCCTGAATCGTCCGTGATTTCCGCCCAGCGCACGTCCTCATGGTTGCCGGTCTCCTGCGGCAGCAGATACGGCGCACGGTCGCGGTACGCATCGGTGCTCCACACGCCCAGCTTCGCGTGCTTGCGATCGGCGTACGTTTCCTCCGGGCCGACACCATAGAATCGCAGATTCGAATATTCCACGGGCAGCGCCCATTCGATGCCGAACGCCGGAATCGTAGGCAGGCCGCCGTTCTTCTCGCCCGGATACTCGACGTCGAGCTCAACGCGGCCGTCCGTATCGGCAACGTAGCGGACCGTTACTTTTGTGTGCTGCGGAATCGCCAATTCATATGTATACGTGGCTTCCACGGTGTTCTCTCCGCGGGGCGCGATTTCGCAGCCGACGCAGCGGGCGTACTTTCCCGCGACCGCCCAGGCGGCGCGTTCGAAGGCGTGCCCGGCTCCGCGGTCGTTGTCCGTCAGCGGACGGAACGTGGTGATGGAAGGACGACGCAGCACGAATTCGCGTTCGCCGAGCGTGTATGAGACTATGCCTCCCTGCGCTCGGGAGAAAAGCACCTCGCGGCCCTGTCCGCGCACGCCCACGTTCCAGCGGCCGAAGGTGATGGCGCCGTCGGCCGCGCTAGCCGCGCTGGCCGTGCCAACAGTCGCATCGGTGCCCTTCGCGCCCTCCACCACGCACTGGCCGAACGCCAGCTCATAGCCGGCCGGAGCCCAATCGCACGCCTCGCCCAACTGCTGCGAGACCTCCAGAACCAGCTCCTTGGCGTTGCCGAGGTAGTCGTCGATCGGCCAATCGACATCGAACAGAGCGCTTTCGCCGGCCGGCACATCGAAGCGACGCGTGGCGCTCCACACCGGCCTGCCATCGGCCAGCACGCGCAAGACGAAGGCGTATGCGCCCGTCGACACGAACAGGTTATCGTTCGTGACGCGCACGCCGTCCTGCGTGACCGCGATTTTCACGTTCGCATACAGCTGCTTGACTTCCTGCGCTTTCGGCGAGGGGGTGCGGTCGGCGAACAGCAGGCCGTCGCCGGAGAATTCGTAATCGCTTGGACGATCGCCGAAATCGCCGCCGTAGCACATGCGTGTCGTGCCGTCGGGCAGTTTGGCTTCGATTGCCTGGTCGATGAAATCCCAAATGAAACCGCCCTGGTACATCGGGTAGCGTTCCAACGCCGTGTATTCGTCCATATTGCCGCACGAATTGCCCATTGCGTGCATGTATTCGCAGGAAATGTACGGCTTCTTTGGACCGTCCGTATGTGCCGGGCTGCCGTCGTTCAGATAGCGTTCGATTTCGTCAGCATGCGCGTACATACGGCTTTCGATGTCCGTCACATCCTCGAATTCGCGCATGTGCACGGAACCCTCGTAATGTACCGGACGATTCGGATCAATCGTGTGCGCGTGGCGATACATCGCACGAAAAACCTCGCCCGCGCTCGACTCGTTGCCAAGCGACCAGATCAGCACGCTCGGATGGTTGTAATCGCGGCGCATCATGCTGTTGATGCGGTCCACGCACGCGCCCTCCCATTCGGGGCGGCTGCCGGGGATGCCGTCTTCAGGACGCTCGACATTGTTTGCCACCCACGTGCCGTGCGTCTCCATATTCGTCTCGTCGATCAGATACAGACCGTACTCGTCGCACAAATCGTACCAATACTCCTGGTTGGGGTAGTGGGAGGTGCGGATGGCGTTGATGTTGTGCCGCTTGCAGAAGACCACGTCGGAAAGCATGTCCTCGCGGGTGATCGCGCGGCCGCGCTTCGCGTCGAATTCGTGGCGGTCCGCGCCCTTGAACACGATGCGCTTGCCATTGAGCGTCATGATGCCGTTTTCGATGCGGAACGTGCGGAAGCCGATCTTCTGCGTTACGGTTTCGATGATGGCGCCGTCATGTCCGACGACGCGTACGGTCAGCGTGTACAGCGTCGGCGATTCCGCGCTCCACGGCGCGATGTTCGTCATTTTGCCGGAATTAAGGGCGATTTCGCCGTTGCAGGCCTGCGTTGATTCCCATACGACATTTCCGTCGCCGTCGCGCAGCGTGCTTTCGATAGTCATCGCGTCGGCGGGGTTGCGCAAGGTGAGTGCCGCGTTGAGTTCGGCGGTGTCGGCCGTACCGGCGGTGTCGGCTGCGGTGTAGTCGGCTTCAAGCTGCACGGTTTCGACGTGCGTATGCGGCTGGGCGGCGAGCTCGACGGTGCGGAACAGGCCGTGCAGTCGCCAGAAATCCTGGTCTTCCAGCCAAGAGGCGCTCGAATATTCGTAGCAGGCGACGGTGAGCGTATGCTCGGCTTCGGGGGAATCGGCGGCGTTGCCATTGCCGTTTCGCAGCGCTTCCGTCACATCGAATTCGCTCGGCGTGAATCCGTCCTCGCCGTAACCCACGAACGTGCCGTCAAGCCATACGTAGATCGCGGTGGCGGCACCGTGGAAGGTGAGGCTGACCGTGCCGTCGTTTTCCAGCGTGCGCGCAAGCTGCGCGTCGAGCGCGAATCGACGGCGGTAGATTGCCACATGGTTGTTTTCCGGAATATTTGGCGCCTGCGGATCCTCGTGACCGTCCCACGGATATTGGATGTTGACGTACTTGTTCTTGAGATAGCCGGCCATCTGCAAGTGGCCCGGCACCTCGATCGCGCCGAAATCGCCATCCTCGAAATCGACGGCCGCGAACGGAGCGCTTTCCACGTCCACGTTGCGCGCTTGTTCGATACGAACCTTCCATTCGCCGTCGAGGCTCTGCTTCGGCTCGCTCGTCTCGCCGATGACATATCGGTGGCTGGAATGTGCCGGCTTGCGGTTCGCTGCGAACACCGTCGGATCGGTGAGCCAGCTTGCACTTGCCGTGGTTGCATGTACGATTGCGAGTTCGGCTGTATCTGCCATCTTGCATCCCCCTGTATTACTTGGTGTCACTGCATCGTTGCGGTTGCGCCGTGCGATGTTGCACGACCGTTTAGTAATGAATTTTACTAACTACCGATAATATATCACACTTCATGGTATCGTGCATCCGTCGCGTGCCATGCATCGTTCCGCCACATGTCCATTTTTCACACGCCGAGGATGTGCGATAATAACAGGATGCGCCGATGGCGTCCGCCCGGTGCCCACAACCGCGCAGCGTTGCCTCGCCTTTGCAAAATGCTTGCGATTCCGCGGATTTTCGATTTCCGCGATTCGAGGCATACGTAAGACGGGGGAGAGCTGACTACTCCGCGGCGCTCCCAAGGAGATCACCATGGATGATTGCAAGAAAGATCAGTCCATCCAGTCCCATGCCAATTTTGACGGCGATTCCGCTACGGGCGATCGCACGCAGATTCGGCAGGATCAGCAAAACCAGCAGCCGCCACAAATCGACCCGTCGCTTGCCGACGCGCAAGCCGTGGCCGCATCGCTCGGCGTCGATCCGAACACCGGTCTGAGCCAAGCCGAAGCTGAACGCCGACTCGCGCAATACGGGCCGAACGAGCTCGCATCCGCACCACCCGTGCCAAAATGGAAGAAGTTCCTGGCGCAGTTCAAAGACCCCCTCGTCTACCTGCTGCTCGCTGCCACCGGCATCTCGCTCATCGCATGGTTCATCGAAAAAGCCAACGCTGCGCCAGGCGCGGAAGGCGGCGAAATACTGCCGTTCGACGCCATCGTCATTGTGCTTATCCTTATCGTCAACGCGGTACTCGGCTACATTCAGGAATCGAAAGCGGAAGAAGCCGTCGAAGCGCTCTCCCAAATGACCGCGCCGCAAACCAACGTGCTGCGCGACGGCAAAATCGCACGCATCAACACCGTCGACGTGGTGCCGGGAGACATGGTCGTGCTCGGTGAAGGCGACTCCATTCCCGCCGACGGACGTCTGCTCGCCGCCGCCAGCCTGCGCGTGGCGGAAGCGAGCCTGACCGGCGAAAGCGTACCGGTCGGCAAGAACGTTGACACACTTGCCGAAGCCAAGGCCTTGGGTGATCGCGCCAATATGGTGTTCAACGGCACGTCCGTGACGCAAGGCACCGGCCGTGCCATCGTCACCAGCACCGGAATGCGCACGCAGGTCGGTAAAATCGCGGACCTTCTGCAGGCCACGGATGATGATGACAGTCCGCTGCAGAAGGAAATGAACTACGTTTCCAAGATTCTCGGCATCGCGGTATGCATTATCGCGGCGGTCGTGCTGGTGGCGCTTGCACTGACCGAAGGCTTCAACGACATCCACGACGTAATCGATTCGCTGCTGCTATCCGTTTCGCTGGCCGTCGCGGCCGTGCCGGAAGGGCTCGCCGCGATTCTGACAGTCGTGCTCGCGCTCGGCGTGCGCCGCATGGCCGAACATCATGCGATCGTCAAGAAACTGCATTCCGTGGAAACGCTCGGTTCCGCGTCGGTGATCTGCTCCGACAAAACCGGCACGCTCACCCGCAACGAGATGACGGTGGAACGCGTGGTCACGCCGAGCGGCGAGGTGCAGCTGACCGGCACCGGCTATGCGCCAGAAGGCAGAATGATTGCGATTCCCGACGCTGCTCTGTCTGGTTCCGCCGCTTCCGCCGCACAGGTCGAAGCCGTCGCCACGCTCGCCGTGGGCTCGCTGGCCAACGACGGCGAATTGCGCGAAAACACAGGTGCCGGCGATGGTTCCGCTGCTTCCGACATAACGTGGGAAGCCGTCGGCGACCCGACCGAAGTGTCGCTTATCGTCGCCGCACGCAAGGTGAAGGCCGATCGCAAATACGCCAACTACACGCGCGTCGGCGAGATTCCATTCACCTCCGACCGCAAACGCATGGCCGTCGTCGCGCAGGACAACGCCGATGCCGGGCGTCTCACCGTCTTCGCCAAGGGTGCCCCCGACGTACTGCTCGGCTACTGCAGCCGCATCGCGGTCAACGGTGCCGTACGACCGATGACGCAAGGCGATCGCCAGCAGATCCTCGCCGCCGTGGAACGCCTGTCCGCCGAAGCGTATCGTACGCTGGGCCAGGCGTACCGGCCACTCGGCACCGCGTCGCTCGCCGCAGTGCCAGGCGTGCGCATCAACGCCGCCGGTCACGTGGCGGACATCGCCGACCAAAGCGATGTGCTGGAAAGCGACTTGATCTGGGTCGGCATGGTCGGCATCATCGATCCGCCGCGTACCGAAGTGCGCGATTCCGTCGCCGAAGCGCATCGCGCCGGCATCCGCACCGTCATGATTACCGGTGACCATCCGCTTACCGCGGCACGCATCGCCAGCGATCTGGGCATTATTGAAACGGACGGAGACGGCAGCTCGGTCGGCAGCGCCGACCTTAGTAGCAAAGTGCTCACCGGCGTTCAACTCGACGAGCTGCCGGACGAGCAAGCGTTCGACAAGGCCACCCGCGAAATCTCCGTGTACGCGCGCGTTGCGCCGGAACACAAGCTGAAAATCGTCGAATCGCTGCAACGGCAAGGCAATATCGTGGCTATGACCGGCGACGGCGTAAACGATGCTCCCGCCGTCAAAACCGCGGATATCGGCGTGGCCATGGGCATCACCGGCACCGAAGTGACCAAGCAGAGCGCCAAGATGATCCTCGCCGACGACAACTTCAGCACCATCGTCGAAGCGGTGCGCGAAGGCCGTGGCATTTTCGACAACATCCGTAAATTCCTGCGATACCTGCTCAGCTCCAACGTGGGCGAGGTCTTCACGGTTTTCGGCGGTGTGATGCTGGCCGGCTTCCTCGGCATCACGCAGCCGGGCAGCCAAGGCGTGACCGTGCCGCTGCTCGCCACGCAGCTGCTGTGGATCAACCTGCTCACCGACGCGGCACCGGCCTTGGCGATGGGCGTCGATCCCTCCACCGACGACGTGATGGCCCGCAAGCCGCGCAAACTCACCGACCGCGTGATCGACGGGCAGATGTGGGGAGACATCATCTTCATCGGCATCATCATGGCCGCCGTCACGCTGATCGGCATGGACATGCACCTCGCCGGAGGCTTGTTCACCGACCGTTCCGTGGATGCTGTCGGACATGATGCGCAAATGACTGAGGCGCGCACGATGGGCTTCACCATCCTTGTGTTTGCGCAGATGCTCAACGCGCTGTGCTCTCGCTCGCATGACCAGTCGGTGTTCGTGGGGCTGTTCGCCAACAAGTGGCTGTGGGGTGCGATCGCACTGTCCACGCTGCTGCAGCTTGCGGTGGTCTACGTGCCGTTCCTCAACACCGCGTTCGGTACCGTGCCGCTGTCCGCGGGTGCGTGGGTCGAATGCCTCGGCCTGGCGATGATTGTGCTCGTCGCCTCCGAGCTGCGCAAGTGCGTGCTGCGTGCGATGCATCGGCGGTGATGCTGGCTTATAGCGTCGACGGGCTAGACTGGACGACAGTTGGTGGGCGCGCGTTGGCTGCGCGCCCGCTCATATGACGATTGTTCCGGTGATGTTTGGAGGAATTTCGATGCTGCTGTCCGATCGCGACATTCTCGCCGCACAGGCTGACGGCCATATTTCGCTCGATCCGTGGACCCCGGAAATGGTGCAGCCGGCGTCGATCGACGTCCGTCTGGACCGCTTCTTCCGTCTGTTCAACAACCATGCGTATACGTATGTGGATCCGGCGGAGAACCAGGGCGAGCTGACCGAGCAGTTCGAAGTCCGGTCTGATGAGCCGTGGATCTTGCATCCGGGCGAGTTCGCGCTCGGCTCCACGTGGGAGTATGTGAAGCTTGATTCGACGGTTGCGGCACGACTCGAAGGCAAGAGTTCGCTTGGACGACTCGGCATCCTCACTCACTCCACCGCGGGATTCATCGACCCGGGTTTCGAAGGGCACATCACGCTGGAGCTGTCCAATGTGTCGACGCTGCCGGTGAAGCTGTGGCCGGGCATGAAAATCGGACAGATGTGCTTCTTCCAGCTGAGCTCGCCCGCCGAGCATCCGTACGGCTCCGCCGGCACCGGCTCGCACTACCAGGGCCAGCGCGGTCCGACCCCGAGCCGCTCCTACGTGAACTTCTACAAGGCCGATATCACCGACTGATGCATCACAGAATCCCCGGCGCGATGTCATGCACGGCGAGCCATCCGCGTAGGTCGCTGAACTCGTCGAGGCTGACGGAGTGGTCGAGCCCACGGTAGCTTTTCGCGGTGAGGAACGTGTGCTCGTCCAGCCAGGCGCTCATGGCGAAAAGCTCCGGCTTGGCGATCACCGTATCGCTGTTGCCGTAACCGAAGAACGTGGGAATATTGAGCGGCGCGATACGGTCGTCGGCAGGCGCGGTGCCGCGGACGAGCCCAGGCGCAAGGAATCCGGACAATGAAATCGACGCACGGTAGCGTTCCGGGTGCACGCGCAGCAAGTGAATAGCCAGCAGACCGCCCTGCGAAAAACCAATCGGCACCACGGCACGGTCGTCGGGAATGTTCGCCGAAACCCAATCGTCGATTG
>OFRZ01001667.1_pt1 | contig 13155 bp, 11 predicted proteins | sample 1543181 | NCBI WGS metagenome assembly OFRZ01 (sample SAMN04209245, study PRJEB22552) | human gut metagenome | biome: gut; material: feces | host: Homo sapiens | place: USA: Oklahoma | reverse complement strand
CACTTCCTTATTCAGCACTGTTTAAAGGAAAGCTTTTAAAGAGAACTATTGTAGGATCTCTTGTACTGATTGGTATGAATACAATTCAGTACACACTTATGACATGGATGCCATCACTTCTGAAATCAATGGGATATGATACATCACAGTCACAGTTTATGACAATGTTTGGTCTGTTCGGTGCACCATTTGGAATCTTCCTTGCATCTTTATACATGGATAAAGTGCCTAGAAAGATCACAGGTGTAGCATTACTGATCGCCATGGCTGTTATGGGTATCATAACATCTAGACAGACAACAATGACAGCACTGATCGCATCAACATTCGTATTAAATACATTCATTTACATGTATGTATGTTATGCATCCGCAGTATATGTACCAGAAATGTGGCCAACATCTGCAAAATTATCAGGATCTGGATTCTGTAACGCAATGGGTCGTGTAAGTAATATCTTCTTCCCATTCTTAGTTACATCTGTAGCAGCAGGATCTATGGGATCTAATGGTGTATTCGTACTGATCTCTGCAGTAGCAGCAATCATTGCCGTATCCATCATCATCTTCGGTGTAGAGACAAGAGGAGAATCTGTCGAAGACATCGGAAATCTGGAGTAATAAAATTTTAGAAGTCCTAAAAATAATTTAACATAAAACACAACAATCAGGGAGTGGTACTCGTTCTTATAACGGGCGGGTACCCAAAATCAAAAAGGAGCATTTGCTATGAAAAATTCAGAAGCAATCTTAGTAACACCAAAACAATTTGAGATTCAGGAATGTGCAGTTCCAGAACCAAAAGATCATGAAATCTTAATGAAAGTTGAATACGTTGGAATGTGTGGATCTGATATTCACGGATTCGAATTCGGACCATTCATCCCACCGAAAGATCCAAATCAGAAAATCGGACTTGGACATGAAGTAGCCGGTGAAGTTGTAAAAGTCGGAGTAAAAGTAACAAAATTCAAACCAGGAGATAAAGTACTGATCGAACCTGGTGTACCAGATGATTCTTGTGAATACTGCCGTACAGGACGTTACAATATCTGTCCTGACGTAGACTTCATGGCAACACAGCCTAACTACAAAGGTGCTCTATGTGAGTACATGACACATCCAGAAGAATGGACATACCATGTACCAGAAGGAATGTCTACAATGGAGGCAGCATTAGTTGAACCAGCAGCAGTTGGTATGCATGCAGCAATCCTTGGAGAAGCAAGATTAGGAAAAAGCATCGTAATCCTTGGAGCAGGAACAATCGGTCTTATGGTACTTCAGGCTTGTAAGAGTCTTGGTGCTACAGATATCACAGTTGTAGACGTTATGGACAAACGATTAGATCTCGCAAAAGAACTTGGAGCATCCAGAACAATCAATGGTGCAAAAGAAGATACAGTAGCGCTTCTTCGTTCAGAAGAATTATTCGGAGATCATGGTGTTGAACTTGTATTTGAATGTGCAGGTTCTACATTTACAGCAAATCAGGCAGTACAGATCGTTGCTCGTGGTGGAAAGATCATGATGGTAGGAACACAGTCTAAACCAGTTCCAATCGACTTCTTAAAGATCAACCGTGAAGTAACAATCCAGACATCATTCCGTTACTGCAATAACTATCCACAGACAATCGAAGCTATTGCAAGCGGTAAGTTTAATGTAAAAGATATGGTAACACATGTATATGATTACAAAGATGTACAGCAGGCATTTATGGATGCAATCGATCCAGAAAAGAAAACTGACATGGTAAAAGGTGTTATCAAAGTCGCTGAATAAATAACAAGTTTTAGAACAAGAAAAGGAGAAATGAAAATGATCGCAGATATCAGATTTTGGGAACAGAAAGCTAGTGAAGGACATTATGCTATCCCTCACTTTAACGTATGGAACGCAGAAATGTTAATGGGAGTTATTGATGCAGCTGAAGAACTTCGTGCACCAATCATCATCTCTTTCGGTACAGGATTTACAGGAAATACTTCTTTTGAAGATTTCTGCTACATGATGGAATCTATGGCTAAAAAAGCTACAGTACCAGTTATCTTACATTGGGATCATGGACGCAACTGGACAATCTTAAAGAATGCTGTAGATCACTGTATGAACTCTGTAATGCGTGATGCATCTGCATTACCATATGAAGAAAATGTTGCAGAGATTAAGAGATGTGTAGATTACTTCCATGCATACAACATTCCAGTAGAAGCTGAATTAGGACATGTAGGAAATGAAACAGTATACGAAGAAGCATTAGCTGAGTATGCTTACACAGATCCTTCTCAGGCAAAAGATTTCGTAGAAAGAACAGGATGCGATTCTTTAGCAGTAGCAGTAGGAAATGTACATGGTGTTTACTCTGCAGAACCAAAGATCAGATTCGATATTATCGAAGCTGTTAATAAAGAAGTTAGTGTACCACTTGTACTTCATGGAGCTTCTGGTATCGGTGATGAAGATATCAAAAAAGCTATCCAGTGTGGAATCGCTAAGATCAATATCCATACAGAACTTTGCCAGGCTGCTATGGAAGCAATCAATGAACACAAAGATGAACCTTTCTTAGCTGTAGAACGTGCAGTTCGCCAGGCAGTAAAAGAACGTGCTATGTACAAGATCAAATTATTTGGTGATGACGGAAGGGCTGATGAATAAAGTGGAGAAAAAATTAGACGTATTGTGTCTGGGAGCAGCGGTAGTAGATATTCCGCTGCGCCCGGTATCAAGAGAAATTTTTGATATAGAATCATATCCAGTTGATCAGATTGCAATGGCTGTTGGTGGAGACGCTATGAATGAATCAACAATTATCAGTCGTCTTGGATTTAAGACAGGACTGATGGCAGCAATTGGAGATGATGCAGCAGGAGCATTTATCATACGTTCTTGTGATGAAGATAATATTGACACAGAGGGTGTGACAATTGACCCAAATCTGGATACATCCATTAATATTGGACTTGTAACAGAAGATGGAGAAAGAACATTCATCACGAACCGTAATGGAAGTCTTTGGAAAGAAAATATTGAACATGTCAACTTTGAAAAGATCAAAGAAGCAAAAATCTTATCTCTGGCAAGTATTTTCAACTGTCCTTTACTCGACGGAAAAACATTAGAGGTTATTTTCAAATTTGCAAAGGAACAGGGAATGACGATCACAGCTGACATGATCATGCCTCGACTGGGAGAAACATTAGATGATATTGCTGGAGCATTAAAATATGTAGATTATTTCTTCCCGAACTACGATGAAGCATGCCTGATGACAGGTGAGAAAGATGAAGCAAAAGTTGCAGATAAGCTCTTTGCTTACGGAATTAAAAATGTAGTTATGAAGATTGGTACTCGTGGATGTTATATCCGTAATAAAGATGGTGTTATGATCGTGCCAGCATGTAAAGGAATTACAGCCGTTGATACGATTGGTGCAGGAGATAACTTTGCATCCGGATTTATCGCAGCATTACTTCAGGGTAAAGATATCAAAGAATGCGGTGAATATGCAAACTGTACAGCAGCGATTGCAGTACAGCATCCTGGAGCAACATCTGGAGTACAGAATCGTCAGATGGTAGAAGATATGCTTAAGAAGTATAAAGAAGATTATAAATAATTTTTATAATATTTGGTTAATTGATTGTTAGATTTGAAAGGAAAATTTAAAATGAAAACAATGAAATTAGGAAAAACAGGAATGGACATTTCAAGAATCGGTCTTGGAACATGGTCAATCGGTGGTGGATCTGCCTGGGGTGGAGATCACGATCTTCAGACAGTCGTAGATACGATCAGAGAAGCTCCAAAAGCTGGTGTTAACTTAATCGATACAGCTCCTGGATACAACTTTGGTAACAGTGAAAAAATCTTAGGAAAAGCCTTAGAAGGAATGAATCGTGAAGATGTTAAGATCATTACAAAATGTGGTGTAACATGGGATCAGGAAATGAAAGGTGATCTGTTCAACAAAGTTAATGGAATCCAGTTATACAAAAACTTAAACAGTGAATCTGTAAAAAAAGAGATTGAAGCTTCTTTAGAACGTCTTGGAACAGACTATGTTGATGTTTATATGACACATTGGCAAGCTACACCAGGAACAGAATATTTCGTTCCTATCCAGAAAACAATGGACGTTTTAAATGACTTAAAAGCACAGGGTAAGATTAAAGCAATTGGTGCTGCTAATGTAGATATCAATCATATTAAAGAATATATCAAATATGGTGATCTTGATATCATCCAGTGTAAATATTCCATCTTAGATCGTGGAATCGAAGATGAAATTATCCCATGTGCCCGTGAAAACGGAATCACAATCCAGTGCTATTCTCCACTTGAAATGGGACTATTATCTGGAACATTCCCAAGAGATTACAAGCCAGTTGGAGCTCAGATTCCTAAGAAATGGTTCCAGCCAGAAAACATGCAGAACGCAATGGATATGATGGATTCATGGAAACCATTATGTGAAAAATATGACTGCACAATTGCTAACTTAGCACTTGGATGGATTCTTGCACAAGGAGATTTCTTAAACTTATTAAGTGGATCAACAACAGTAGATCAGATCAGAGAAAATGTGAAATCTGCAGAGTTAGAATTAGATCCTGAAGATGTAGCATTTATGCGTGAATCAGCAGAAGCAATTGATAAATAAAAATTAGAAAGAGTCCCTTGTGAAGCCACAATATCAATGATAAAATAAAGAAAAAGTCAACAATATATAAAGAATAAACGGCTCAGGAAAAAATATATTATGAAATTTACAAGGGGGAGGGTTGTCCCGTGAAAAACCGCTTAGAACATATAAGAGAACAAGTTAAGAATGAAAAGAAAGTCACAGTATCCGAACTAAGTAAGATTTACCAGGTTACGGAAGAGACGATTCGAAGAGATCTTGAGAAACTGGAGAAGGAAGGTTTTTTAACAAGGACTTTTGGAGGTGCTGTATTAAATAGTGCCAGCCAAAAAGAACATATTCATTTTTATAAAAGAACATCCATTAACCAGAAGGAAAAGATAAAAATTGCAAAACTTTTTAAGGATATATTAGATCAGAAGAGAACGATAGCAGCAGATGCCAGTACAACTGTTATGGAGGCCATTCGTTTACTGAAGGCAAACCGTAATATTACCGTATTGAGTTCATCAACGGAGATTTTCCGAGAGATGACTGGATCAGAGATTCATATTCTTTCTACAGGTGGTGTTTTTAATGAGGACTCCCTCTCTTTGCAAGGGAACTTAGCAAAAGAAAATATTAGAAGGTATCATGTGGATCTTGCTCTGCTTAGCTGCAAAGGACTTGCCATGGACAAAGGTATCATGGATTCCAGTGAGCGGGAAGCAGAAGTTAAGACAGAGATGGTAAAACAGGCACTAGAAGTAGCTCTTCTTGCAGATCATACAAAATTTGAGAGAACGGCATTTGTACAATTTTTGGACTGGGATAAGGTGACCTATCTGGTAACCGACGAGAAACCGTCAGATCAGTGGGTTGAATTTTGTAGAGAAAAAGGAATCACGTTGATTTATTAAGAAGACATGATAGTCTGTGTGACTACCGTTTCAATCGCACCACATGGTAAAACGGAGGTGCACAATGAACGCAAAACGGAAAGAAAGCATGTCTATCATGAAGAAGATTATGATCGCAATGGCGACAGGAATTCTCTTAGGAGTTGTCTGTTTGTGGTTACGCGAATCGCTGACTGCAGGTGGCAATGAGGGAACATGGACGATGATCAACCGTATCTTCTTCCAGGACATTACTCTGGAAAAGGGATTTTATTCTCTTGGACTGTTTTATATCATACAGCAGTTATTTATGAGAGGTCTGCAGTTGGCAATCGTGCCACTTGTTTTATCATCCTTAAGCCTTGCACTATGCAGCATGGCAGATCCTAAAAGACTTGGTAAGATTGCAGGAAAAACTATCGGAACATTCGTAGGATTTTATGTATGTGGTGCAACATTGGCTGGGTGCTTTGCATACTTTATCAAATCTATGGGATGGTTTTCCGTGAATCTTCCATCAACAACAACTTCTAATGTTGCAACATTGGAATCATATAATCCACTGACAACAGTGATCAATGCGGTTCCATCAAACATTGTAGAAGTACTTGGCTCAAACAACAGCATTCTGGCAGTTGTTGTAGTTGCCGTAATCCTTGGACTTACAATGAATGCTCTTGGAGATAAAGCAGCAACGATTAAGAATCTGATGCAGAATCTTAATGATATCGTACAGGTGTACATGGACTTTTTGATCAATAAGATCAGTCCAATTGCTATTTTCTGTATGTTAGCCAGAACATTTGCAACTTATGGAACAGAATATATCAGACCAACATTGACATTTATGCTTGCGACAATATTTATTAGTCTTGCTTTGGTCGTAACGATTTATCCGATCGGTATCTTCCTCTTAACCGGCTTAAATCCATTTAAGTTTGCAAAGAAGATTTTTAAAGTAGGAATGTTTGCAGCAGCGACTCAGTCATCAGCAGCAACACTTCCACTTAACAGAAAAACATGCATCGAAGAACTCGGATGCAGCAGAGAAATCAGTAGTTTCGTTCTTCCAATGGGAATGACTATTAATATGAACGGAACAACAGCGATGCATATGGTTGCGATTACATTTATCGCGACAGCAGCTGGAATTGATATTACACCAACTCAGCTGATCACAGCAGCATTCCTGTCCATTTGTGTGGCAATGGGAACGCCTGCGATTCCGGTAGCTGGAACAACACTGATCTTTGTTATCATGTCTGGACTTGGATTAAGTTCTGATCTTTGTATGGTAGCATACGCATTAGTGCTTGCAATCAGTTATTTACCGGGTATGGCTGTAATTACATTGAACGTTGTTGGTGATGCGGCAACGACAGTAATTGTCAGTCATAAAGAAAATGAATTAGACAAAGATGTCTATAATAGTTAAAACACTCCATATAATTAATAGAAAAATATAAAATCCATATAATTTATAAAAATCCATATAATATGTAACAGAAAAGCTGTAGATCATAGCGATCTACAGCTTTTCTTTATAGCGGATAATTTTGTGTTATAAAAATTATTATGAATTACAAAATATATCATAAATATAATTTATGGATTTTATAAAAAACATCTATAAATGTATTGACACCACATCAAAATTCATGTATCGTAAAAGCATCAAAACAAGGAGAACAAAGATGACAACAAGTAAGATGAACAATTGCACATTCTATTACTTTAGCTTTCAGGGTTATTATTTTTATCCTGACTATTTTTGTTGCAATGAATCATCGCCAAAGCTTATGTCACTTTAAACAGACAAAGTAAAATATTTAAGGCATGCATTCTTGCAACAGAGTGCATGCCTTTTCTTTTTCTAAAGGTACCGTAGAAAAAAAGCTGCACACTTTGTATGGAACACACATATCGCATAGCCGGGAAAGGACAAAGAACATGATTATTATTTTAAAGAAACAGGCAGAAGAAGCACAGATCAACGCATTAAAGAAAGAGATGACAGATCAGGGATTAGGAATCCATGAATCCGAAGGTGTGAACACAAGGATCATCGGTTTAGTTGGAGATACTTCCGTTGTAGATATGCGTCATATCATGGCGAACAGCATCGTTGAAAATGTACAGCGTATTCAGGAACCATACAAGAAAGCAAACAGAAAATTCCATCCAAATGATACAGTTGTCGACGTAAGTGGAGTGAAGATCGGCGGCGGTAATTTTCAGGTGATCGCAGGACCATGTTCCATAGAGACAAAAGAACAGATCACAGAAGTAGCGAATGATGTGAAAAATTCAGGTGCAGGACTTTTAAGAGGAGGTGCTTTCAAACCAAGAACTTCCCCATACTCTTTCCAGGGACTTCACGGTGATGGATTAAAATTATTATTAGAGGCAAAGAAAGCAACGGGACTTCCAGTTGTTACAGAGATCATGGATGCAAGTCATCTTCCATTATTCGAAGATGTGGACCTGATTCAGGTTGGAGCAAGAAATATGCAGAACTTTGAATTATTAAAAGAATTAGGAAAGATCGATAAACCAATTCTTTTAAAACGAGGACTTGCAGCAACGATCGAAGAGTGGTTAATGAGTGCCGAATACATTATGGCAGGTGGAAATGAAAATGTAATCCTGTGCGAGAGAGGAATCAGAACATACGAGACAGCAACAAGAAATACATTAGATCTGTCTGCAATTCCTGTGATCAAGAAGAAATCACATCTTCCAGTTATGGTTGATCCATCTCATGCGACAGGAATCCGAGAGATGGTGGAGCCACTGTCATTAGCAGCAATCGCAGCAGGAGCAGACGGACTTATGGTAGAAGTTCATAATGATCCAGCGAAAGCACTTTGTGATGGACCACAGTCATTGACACCAGAGCAGTTTGACAGCATGATGAATAAAGTAAATAAAACAAGACAGTTTTTCGAGACATTATAATTTGAGATGATATAACGAGATATAATGATCGGCAAAACAAAGGAAAAAATCTTGCTGATAAATACAAATTGGGATATACTATAATTAAATAAAGAAAAAGACAACCCGGGAATCAAACGATTTCCGGGTGTTTGTCAGTGGAATAAATACATACATTTTAGAAAGCAGAAGGAGAATATCTTATGAAAGTAATCGTTGGACTGGGGAATCCAGGAAAGAAATATGACAACACAAGACACAATATTGGATTTGAAGCCCTTGATTATATTGCAGACAAAGAAGGCATAAGTATAAATACAGGGAAACATAAAGCACTGATCGGTACAGGATATATGGGAGGAGAGAAAGTTCTTCTCGTAAAACCACAGACATTTATGAATCTAAGTGGAGAAAGTCTCCGCCCGATCATGGATTTTTATAAACTCGAGCCAGAAGATTTTATTATCATCCATGATGACATTGATCTGGATGTCGGAAGACTGCGCATCCGAAGAAAAGGAAGTGCTGGTGGACATAATGGTTTAAAAAGCATTATCAATCATTTAGGAAGCATGGATTTCCCAAGAGTGAAGATCGGTGTTGGGGAGAAACCAAAAGGATACGATCTGGCAGATTACGTGTTAGGACATTTTACAAAGCAGGAACAGGCAATCTTTGCAGAACGTTTTGATGAAGTGTACGATGCAGTACAGCTGATCGTTATGGGCGACATCACAGAAGCGATGAACCGCCACAATAAGAAAAAGCAGGGATAGAAAGTGTTAGAACATATATTAAAAAATGATCCGGTATACAGACAATTAATAGAAGGAATTGAAGATTACCGTGGTCCGGTTCTTGTATCAGGATGTACGGACACAGCAAAATGGCATCTTACAAGTCTGATCGGAAATAAAAAGAAAAAACAATTTAAGATCATCATTGTGCCAGATGAGAACAAGGCAAGACAGTGGGTGGAAGCAAGCCGTTTCTTTGGAGAAAAGGCACAGTATATTCCAGCAAAAGACCCACTGTTTTATACAGCCGATGTTCATGGAAATGCGATCGCAAGAGATCGTATGCTGGCGATCAAACAGATTTTAGATGATAAATGTGGAACCTTTGTCATGACGATCGATGCTGTGATGGATCAGGTTGTGCCATTAAATGATATCAAAAATCATAAAATGACATTTAAGACAGGACAAACATTAGAAGAAGCAGCGATCGCAGAAGAATTTGTTGCCAGAGGCTACGAAAAAGCACCATTTGTTGAGGCTCCGGGCGAGTTTGCAGTTCGTGGCGGTATCATTGATATTTTCCCATATACACAGGAAAGCCCATATCGTATCGAACTTTGGGGAGATGAGATTGATTCTATCCGAAGTTTTGATAAAGAAAGCCAGAGATCGATCGAGGAGGTAGAGACACTGACGATCTATCCTGCATCCGAGATCATTTTGAATCAGCCAAGAATCATGCATGGTCTTTGCCAGATGGAAGAGGACTATGAAAAGTTAGTCCAGAAATTCAAAAAAGAGAAGAAAACAGACCAGCAGGCCCGCTTAAGAAAAGAAATGGACCGAGTTCGTGAGGAATTAAAAGAACTTCATATGCTGATCGGTGTAGAAGGATATCTTCCATACTTTTATGAAAATACAGAATGCATTTTAGATTATTTCCCAAAAGAAAGTGTCATTTATTTTGACGAGCCAAAACATATCAGAGAAAGAGCAGATGCATTTTATCTTGAATTCTCAGAGAGTATGAAAAGCCGTTTAGAAGGCGGATACCTGCTTCCAAAACAGGCACATACCGTGACAGATTATGAAAGTATTTTGTATCAGATCGAGAAACATCCGATGATCTGTTATTCTGTCATATCCGCAGAAGTCAGAGATTTTGCAGTATCCAAAACATTATTTATGGAGACGAAATCCATTCAGTCTTATAACAACAGTTTTGAACAGCTTGTCAAAGACCTTACAAAATATCAGAAAAAGGATTACAGGATCGTTGTTGCATCTCCATCTGTCACAAGGGCAAAACGTTTAAGTGATGATCTAAGGCAGAATGGACTGGTTGTCACTTACGATAAAGATTTTACCCATGAAGTAGAAGCAGGACAGATCGTTGTGACGGCAGGAAAACTTTTGACAGGAATCGAGTATCCGGCAGTCAAATGGGTATTGATTTCTGAAGGTGACATTTTTAAAGGAAGAAAAGAAAAACAGCGAAGAAAAAAAGAAAAGAAAAAGCTGGGGCAGAAGATTCACAGTTTTGCAGATATCAACATCGGGGATTATGTTGTTCATGAAAAACACGGAGTTGGTATTTATCGTGGAATCGAAAAGATCACGACAGATGGTGTGGAAAAAGATTATATCAGCATTGAATATCAGGGTGGAGATAACTTATTTATCTTAGCTTCCGCACTGGACCAGATTGCCAAATATGCAAGTGCAAACGCCAAAAAGCCGAAGCTGCACAAGCTGGGCGGAAACGAATGGAAGAAGACAAAAAGCCGTGTCAGAGGCCAGGTAAAAGATATCGCACAGGAACTTGTGCAGTTATATGCCGTAAGACAGGCAAAAGAAGGTTATATCTATGATAAAGACTCCGTATGGCAGAAAGAATTCGAAGAATTATTCCCATATGATGAGACACAGGATCAGTTAAATGCGATTGATGATACGAAACGTGATATGGAAAGCAAGAAGATCATGGATCGTCTGATCTGCGGGGATGTCGGATATGGAAAGACAGAAGTAGCGATACGAGCGGCATTTAAGGCGGTGGATAATGGAAAACAGGTGGCTTACCTTGTACCGACAACCATTCTTGCACAACAGCATTACAATACATTTGCCCAGAGATTTCATAATTACCCGATCACAGTCCGCATGATGTCAAGATTCTGTACGCCAAAAGAGCAGAGGGAAACGATCGAAGGTCTCAAAAACGGAACCGTGGATGTTGTAATTGGAACGCATCGTTTATTGTCAAAAGATATGCAGTATAAGAATCTTGGTCTGCTTGTCATTGATGAGGAACAGCGTTTCGGAGTTACACACAAAGAGAAGATCAAGACGATGAAGAAAGACGTCGATGTCCTTTCTCTGTCCGCGACTCCGATTCCAAGAACCTTGCATATGAGTCTGATCGGAATCCGTGACATGAGTGTGTTAGAAGAGCCGCCACATGATCGAAGGGCGATTCAGACTTATGTTATGGAATATAACGAAGAACTGGTAAAAGAAGCCGTCTACCGTGAAATGACGCGTGGCGGACAGGTATACTATGTGTATAACCGTGTAAATAATATCGCAGAAGTTACGGCCGAATTGCAAAAACTACTGCCAGATGCCAAAGTAGCATTTGCCCATGGACAGATGAAAGAAAGAGAACTGGAAGAGATCATGATGGGATTTATGAATCATGAGATTGACGTTCTTGTATCAACAACGATCATTGAGACTGGTCTTGATATTCCAAATGTAAATACGATGATCATTCATGATGCAAATCAGCTCGGATTGTCACAGCTGTATCAGCTTCGAGGACGTGTCGGAAGATCTAACAGAAATGCATTTGCATTTTTGATGTATAAGAAGAACACGTTGTTAAAAGAGACAGCAGAAAAGCGTCTGCAGGCAATTCGTGAATTTACGGATTTAGGCTCTGGATATAAGATTGCCATGAGAGATCTGGAGATTCGTGGAGCTGGAAACCTTCTCGGACAGGCACAGTCTGGTCATATGGAAGCAGTCGGATACGATCTTTATTGTAAGATGTTAAATGAGGCAGTGCTGAAATTAAAAGGAGAGCTTGGAGAAGAGGAAGAATTTGATACAACGCTTGACCTTGATATCAATGCATTCATTCCGGTAGCATATGTATACAACGAATATCAGAAACTGGAATTATACAAACGTATTTCTTCGATCGAGTCAAAAGATGAGATGGAAGATATGACAGATGAATTGATCGACCGTTTTGGAGAAATGCCAAAAGCAGTCCACAATCTTTTATATGTCGCCTACTTAAAAGCACTGGCACATCATGCTTATATGACGGATGTGAAACAAAAAGGAGAAAAAATCTCATTTGAAATGAAGCCGGATGCAGCAGTAGACATAGAAAAAATACCGGAAGTATTGGAGGAATACAAACGTGAACTATCCTTCCAGGCAGGGAAGAATCCAACATTTGTATTAGACCTTTCAAAAACAAAGAAAGTAAAACAGTTAGAAAAGATTGAACATTGTGTGAACTCGCTCAATTCGTTGATAATCCGATAGTTTTGTGCTATAATATCGCAAGATATAAACTGAATATAATTCAAATATGAAGGAGAAAATGAAATGAAGAAATTAGCAAAGAAGTTGCTATGCTTAACTGCAGTTCTTGCGTTAACTCTTTCTTTATTTACAGGATGTAAGAGTAAGAACGAGAAGACATTATTTGAATATGCAGGACAAGAAGTAACATTCCAGGAAGCTCACGTATATGCAAGAATCATGCAGTATCAGGCAGAAGCACAGTATGGAGCATACTTTGGAGACAGCATGTGGTCTATGCAGGTTGGAACAGACAGCAAAGGTAAGAAGATCACAATGCAGAAGTCAGTAAAAGACAGCGTTATCAGTCAGTTAAAACAGATCAAAGTTTTAGCAGCACACGCAGATGACTA
>OFRZ01001666.1_pt1 | contig 13163 bp, 10 predicted proteins | sample 1543181 | NCBI WGS metagenome assembly OFRZ01 (sample SAMN04209245, study PRJEB22552) | human gut metagenome | biome: gut; material: feces | host: Homo sapiens | place: USA: Oklahoma | reverse complement strand
TTTTATCCGAATGAGGGCGGCGTAGCGGGCTACGGCAACCGAATGAGGGTAAAATCTCCCGCAAAGTGGGGCTTGCAGATTGCGGAAATGGTTTTTCAGACACGCTCTAAAGTCCGTATTTGTTTTTACTCTTCGTAATCGAGTGCTGCACGCTCCGTTGTGTACGGACGTACATAGGTGTCTGCTACTTTTACGTGCTCTGGATGTTTTGCATATGCAGCTACATCCTCTGCTTTTTCCAGGGTTGTGACAAGTGCCATATCATGGGTGGAAGATGCAAGCGGTGCTTCTACAAAGTCAACCGTCAACAGTCCCGGCACTTTGCCGACCAGGCTTTTCAGGTTCTCTGCCATCGCTTTTTTCAGCTCCGGTTTCTTTGCATCCTCTACTTCCGGTTTGAATTTCCACATAACAATATGATGTACCATTGTATTTTTCTCCTTTGCTTTTGTTTTATTGCCAATTCACACAGTTTCTGTGCAAATACCAGCCTTTTGTTACGGCTCTTCGCCTGCAATCCGCAGAATATCCTCAATCTCTTCCACGGACATGTCAAGATACGCGGAAAGCTCTGCCACACTGAAATCCATGTCATCGCCGTCGGAGAGTTCCTCGATGGCGTCTTTTAAGCGGTTTACTTTATTGACTACAGTATTGTCCTTGTGTTTCTGAACTCTGTGTTCTTCCATGAAATCGCTGATCGTCTCACGCACAGCCACATCAATCGCCTGCTCCGCCGTCTCAGCTTTTACAACGGACTCCAGCGCTACTAAAAGTCCGACATTTCCCTCCTGCACCAGATCCATTAGGAAGAAATCGCGGGTGTGCATTTCTTTTGCGGTCTCAATAACTTTTGGAAGCCAGAGCTGCACGAGCATGCTCTTTGCAAGGGAATCGCCCTCTGCCGCTTTCCGGTAAAGCTCTGCCGTTTCTTCCTCCGACGGTGTTTCTGTCTCCGGCAGTTCGTCAAGATACTGCTGTAAGGCACGCAGCTCCTCCTCGGAAAACTCCGGTTTTTTCTTTTCTTTTTCGGTCTCCTCCGGCACGACGCCCGGCTCATAATCTGCCACATCGACCTGCTCCATCGTCAGATATTCGCAGACAAAGGTAACTTTCTGCTCATCCAGTGCAAAGTCTTCAAAAAAGTCTCTGACTTCTTTCATCGTTACTTTATTTTCATGGTTTCTGGCGTAGGACAGCAATTCGGAGAGCTTCTCCTGGAACTTTTTCTGTTCGTCCTGCATCTTTTTTACCCTCTCTTTCTTCCGTTTCACGATTCCATTTCTTCGTACATTTTTTTCAATTTGTCCATTGCTTTTTCTGCTTTGAAAAGCTACTATAAAAGCAAACGAAAAACCACATTCAAGTGGAAAGGAGAATCCTTATGAAATAATTTTTTCAGGATGTGAAAAACAGTTTCCTGCTTTCAGCCGCTGTCTCTATTATACTAGGTATCGTGCTGATCGTCTACCCCGTAAAAACAAGTTTGCTGATCTGTTATATCGCCGGAGCACTGCTCCTGTTCGGCGGCGTTGTTGCGCTGATCCGCTACATTGCAAGCCGCGGCGAACCGTTTTTCTTCCGCTACGATCTGTTCGTTGCCCTGGTACTGATTCTGTTTGGCTGCTTCGTTATCTTTGAAAGTGACCTTGTAATCGCATTCATCCCGGTTGTCATCGGTATCATCCTTCTGGCAAACGGACTGCTCAGCATTCAGAAGGCGTTCAACCTCAAAAAAACAGGGCTGGAAAAATGGTGGCTTGAGTTCCTGCTGGCTCTTTTAACCAGCGTTCTCGGCATCATCATCTGTACCAATCCGTTTGATGCCGTTGCAACCACAAACATTTTCATCGGTATCTGCCTTGTCTACAGCGGCATTTCCGATCTTGTCACCACCTACTACATGGGCCGCGCAAAACGCCGGATCAAAAACGTCATCCAGACCGAGATCAACCAGCAGAAAATCCTGCACGATGACAATGTGATTGATGTGGATGAGGACGAGCTTCACTAAAAAACAGCTTCTTCCATAAAAATCTTCTTTCATACGAAAAACCGGAACCCGGCACCGCTTTCAAACAGCGGCTCCCGGGTTCCGGTTTTTCTCTGTATTTCTTTTTTTATTTATTCCTCGTGTTTGCTCAGTACTTCCATGCCTTCTCTTAACTTCAGGCGGATCTTTCCAAGCTCCAGACCATTTGCGCCGAAGTACAGCTTCAGGTAGTGGTTCGGGCCGAAGAAGAAGCCAAGGTCTCTCGTCTCTTTGATCCACTCACCTTTTGTTCCGCGGATGCTGATCATAGTTTTCACGATATTGTCGATGTACACGGTTACCGGCAGCTGTGCGAGGTCTTCCAGATCGGATTTCATCTCGATTTCGATATCGTACGTTCCCATCTTGTCAGCCAGAATCGTAACACCGCATACTTCACTGTTTCCTTTTTTCGTGTTCCATGCGGATGCGTCGATCACAACATCTCCCGTTGCCGGATCTGCCTCGTATGTTACAAGATCTGCTGCAACGAAATCGTTGTCGCCCATCTGCTCCTGTGCTTCTTTCTCTTCCTCGCTGATGCGGTCCAGGAACCGTAAGATGCTTGGAGTTCCAAGGATGAAATGCAGGACATTCATCGCATTTCTCTGCAGGTCGCCTCTTGTGATCTCGCCGTTTTCCAGTGCCTCTTTCACATCGTCCTGTCCCATATCGGAGCAGTCGGTGCATACCATGAAGACATCGTTTCCGGCAGATACCATCGGTGCATGGGTTGTTTTGGTTGCTTCATATCCCTCACGGTTTGACATTGCCCACCAGTCAGTCATAACGAAGCCGTCGTAGTTCCACTCGCCGCGCAGAATCGTGGTCAGAAGATCGTAATTTCCTGCAGTCCAGATGCCGTTGACCGGTCCGTAAGTGCTCATGATGGATCTTGCGCCGCCTTCTTTGACTGCGATTTCATATCCCTTCAGATAGATTTCACGCAGGGCACGCTCGGAAACAACGGCGTCCACATGATGTCGGTTAGACTCCTGGTTATTTGCACAGAAGTGTTTGATGGTTCCGGTTACATCGGATTTTTCCATACCAAGAATCTGTACGGCACTGATCCATCCGGTCAGGTACGGATCCTCGGAGATATACTCAAAGTTACGGCCGTTCAGCGGGTTTCTGTGAATATTCATACCAGGTCCGAGCAGGGCATCGACACGGTTCTGTCTCATCTCGCGTCCTGCCATCTCGTACAGATCTTCTACCAGCGGAAGGTCAAACGTACAGCCAAGCAGGGTTCCGTTCGGCATGGAGAAGGCTCTCGTTCCGCAGTCAAAGCGGAGTCCGGACGGACCGTCGGTACAGCAGGCTGCCGGAATACCGAATTCCTGCAGTTCCGGTGTCAGGCCGCCGAATGCTGCTGCGGTTCCCGGAGTAACCTTCGGGCTGCACATGCCCTCGCCGCGGAAGATGCAGATCAGATCTTCATCGGAAAGCTGTGCCACGAACTCTTCCATCGTTACTTTCTTATCCAGGACATCACCGAGCTTGTAGCCTTTGTCACCGGTATAGGTGATCGGCTCCATGCGGTTTTCTTTCATGCGCTCGATCGGATCTACGGTGCGCAGAGGAGCTGCCTCATATCCCGGTTTTAACGTTCCGTCTTCGCCCGGAACAGCTTTCATGCGCTCAAATGCTTCTACCGGAGCCATAGCCTCGGTCAGGATCTCAACCACTTTGAACGGCTGCTCGTATGCACCGGCAAAGGCTGCGCTTCTGACATCGCTTCCGACGTAGAACTCATAACTGCCCTCTTCGAGTACGTAGCAGGATTTGTGGCCGGTTGCACCGCTGTCATCGTAGGATGCAAAGCTCTCTTTGGTCACATCGATCGTCAGCGTCTCTTTTGCGCCTGGTGCAAGAACACCGGTCTTTGCAAAACCGACGAGTGCGCGGGATGGTTTTCCAAGAACACCCTGCGGACCTTTTACATAAACCTGAACAACCTCTTTACCATCCGTTTTGCCGGTATTTTCAACGGTTGCCGTCACGGTTACATTGTCAACATCTTTCTCTTCTGCCTCTGCGGTCACGGCAAATGTCGTATAGGAAAGACCAAAACCGAACGGATACAATACTTTCTCTTTTGCAAAGGTCTCAAAGTAGCGGTATCCGACGTAGATATCCTCTTTGTACTCATTGCGGGTCAGATCGCCGAAGCAGCTTTGGGACGGATAGTCCTCGATATTCTCTGCAATCGTGTCGGTCAGCTTACCGCACGGATTGACTCTTCCCATCAGTACATCGGCAACACCGTTTCCGCCTTCCTGACCGCCCTGCCATACATAGAGAACAGCTGCCGGATTGCACTCTTTCACCCATTTCATGTCGATGATGTTTCCGACGTTCAGCACAACGATTGTTCTTGCAAATGCTTTGCTGACTTTTTCTACCATCTCTTTTTCAGTATCGGTTAAGAGATAGCTGCCTGCCTCATTTTTGTTGTCCTGATCCTCACCTGCGGTACGGCCTACAACAACGATGGCTGCATCGGCGCCTTTTGCACTCTCCACGATCTCGTCGGTCAGCTCCATCTCTTTTTGGGACCACGGCACTTTTCCCCAGCCCTGTCCTTCGTCGTACGGATTTTTCTCGATCCATTTTTCGTATGTTCCAAGAAGATTCTCGTCGAGTGTAATGTCTTTTTCTTCTTTTAAGGCATCCAGAATACCGACAACGTATTTCGTATTGACAAGACCGCCGGAGCCAAGTCCGCTCTTATAATAGTGGAATGCAATTCTTCCGAAAACAGCCACTTTGTCTCCTTTTCGAAGCGGGAGTGCCTCATTTTCGTTTTTCAGAAGTACACAGCCTTCTGCCGCTGCCTGACGGGCCAGTGCTGCATATTTGTTGAAATCCAGTGGTGTAAATTTTCCCATTTTGTTCCCCTTTCTCCTGTATCCTTTCTGATCCGACAAGTGCCGGGACACCTGATACTTCCGGGTCCCGGCACCTGTTCTGGTCTCTTGTCTTTTATTATCTCGTATTCCTGGCTTTTTTTCCAGTTCTTTTCTTATCTTTTTTTCGTCTGATATTGACCTTTTTGTTCCTGTCTTATCCGATCAGTCCCTGGACAATTAATACCAGAAGCAGCAACGGCAGAATATAAGAAAGATAAACCCGTACCCAGTCCGGCACTTTCAGGCCCCCGCCCTTATTTGCCTCTGCCTGGTAGTTTTTGAAGCCCCAGCCCCATTTTGAAGTACAGAACAGAAGGTAAATCAGAGAGCCGACCGGCAGCAGAAGGTTGCTGACGATAAAGTCCTCAAGATCAAGAACGGTGCTTCCTGCGCCGAGCGGCTGGAATCCGGACCACACATTGTAGCCGAGTGCACACGGCAGGGATCCTAAGATCACCAGAATGCAGTTGATGATGGCTGACTGTTTTCTGGAAACGCCGAAAATCTCAGAAAAACAGCACATGATATTCTCAAATACAGCAATGATGGTAGACAGCGCCGCAAAGAACAGGAACAGGAAGAAGAAGCTTCCGAAAATCCGTCCGCCCTTCATCGAGGTGAAAATGTGCGGCAGCGTCATAAAGATCAGCTTCGGGCCGCTGTCCGGCTGTACGTTGTAGGAGAAGCACGCCGGGAAAATGATGAGGCCTGCGGTAATCGCTACAAACGTATCGAGCGCTGCAATGCTGACTGCCTCGCCGAGCAGGGATTTTCCGCCGTTTAAGTAGCTGCCGAAAATCAGCATCGCGCCGATACCAAGGCTCAGCGTAAAAAATGCCTGGCTCATCGCGTTTGTGATAATGTGGAACAGTCCCACCTGTTCGATCTGCTGCATATCCGGCACCAGATAGAATTTCAGTCCCTCTTTGGCACCCGGCATCGTAAAGCTGTAAACCGCAAGGAAAATCATGATGACCATCAGCACGATCATCATCACCTTTGTGACACGCTCCACGCCGTTCTGCAGACCCACCGAACAGATCAGAAAGCCTGCAATTGTAATAATCAGCATGGTAATGACAAGAATCGACGGAGATGAAAGCATCTCGTTGAATTTTCCCGTTACGGCGTCGCCTGTCAGGCCGCTGAATTTTCCGTTTAAAAAGCTGTAGAAATAGTACAGCATCCAGCCTGCAACGACGGTGTAGAACATCATCAGCAGATAGTTTCCGATGAGGGCAACGTATCCGTGGATATGCCACTTCTGCCCTTTCTTTTCCAGTTCCCCATACGCGCGCACAGTACTCTTTTTGCTTCCTCTTCCAATGGCAAGCTCCATCGACAGAATCGGAACTCCCATGATGGCAAGGAACAACAGATAAAACAGCACGAAAATGCCGCCTCCGTTGTTTCCTACCATGTACGGAAATTTCCATACATTTCCGATGCCAATGGCACATCCTGCCGAAAGCAGAAGAAAGCCAAGGCGCGATTGGAATGTTTCTCGTTCCATTTCTTTTTGTTCCTCCCTTTTTTCTTCCATACTCCCGGAATTTCTCCGCAAGTACATCTTCGTACAAAACCAAGACTTCAGACAGCACCGTTCTGCCGTTCTTTCCGGTATGCAGACGGCGAGATTCCCATATGGTGACGGAATACTTTTCCAAAATAGTTTCCACTGGAAAATCCGGTTTCTGCTGCAATCTCTTCCACACTCTTTCCGGTATTCAAGAGCAGCGTCATCGCTTTGCGAATTCTCGCTTCCTGAAGATACTGCATGGGAGAAACGCCTGTTTCCTCCCGGAAGCATCTCGTAAAATGGGCAAAGGAAACCCGGCTCTGTTCTGCCAGCTGTTCAATCCCCTGCACAGATGCGCAGTCGGTATCCATCTGCCGTATCGCTTCCCGAACAAAAAAATGTGTCTGCTTCCGCTCCGGACGCTGTACCTCCCGCAGAAGAGAACAAAAAAACTGATACAAAAACACACCGCATTCATACGGTTCCGACCGGTAACCGTTTTTCAGTTTTCGATGCATCTGCAGTGCAGTCCGAATTGGCTCGCTATCTGCATCCGCATAAAAAACATCTCCTGTTTTTTCAAACAGTCGTTCTGCCGCATAGGACACTGCACTTCCACGAAAATGAAAATACAGAAAAATCCATGGTTCTTCGGATTCCGGATGCAGATAATATCTGCTATTCTCCGGAATCTGACACAAAAATCCTCTCCCGGGACGCATTTCATACGTTTTTCCGTTTTTTTCAAACCATCCTGTTCCCGAAAGCGTATACTGCATCAGCCATCCGGAATATGTTCCGCGGTCTGTATTATGAAATGCATACGGTTCCTTCCATCTCTTTTCCACCCCGCCGTCCAGCAGCAAAAACGGAGCGTTCGGCCAGTGATCCAGATCCAGGATTCCATATACTCCGATCAGATCTTCCATCAAAAAATTACCTCTTTTATCCGGTTTGTCTTCTTGTTTTGCACTATGTCCTTTATTATACTTTTCTTATCAGAAAAAAACAAGCATTGCTTTAGAAAGGAGTTTTTTCTTATGCATCTGACAAACAAAAATACATGTGCACCAACCCCACCGATGGGCTGGAACAGCTACGATTACTATGATACAACCGTGGACGAGGCTGCGGTAAAGGCAAATGCCGACTATATGGCAAAGCACTTAAAAGCATATGGCTGGGAGTATATTGTAGTGGATATCCAGTGGTATGCAAAAAAGGCCGGTTCCATGCGCGACCGGTATCAGTATATTCCATTCTCTGAACTGGAAATGGACGAATACTCCCGTCTGCTGCCGGATCCCGAACGTTTTCCATCTTCTGCAGACGGTTCCGGCTTTAAACCACTTGCCGACTATGTACACAGTCTGGGGCTGAAATTCGGAATTCACATCATGCGCGGTATTCCGCGAATCGCTGCACATCATCACGGAAAGATCAAGAACAGTTCTCTTGGTGCTGAACACGTTGCCGATCCTACGGTCATCTGCGGCTGGAATCCGGATATGTACGGTGTACGCGATCTTCCGGAAGGACAGCTTTACTATGATTCCCTGCTGGAGCTCTACGCTTCCTGGGGTGTTGATTACATTAAATGCGATGATATCTGTAATACCAACATGCACAAAAATCCGTTTGCAGCTGCGCATGAGATCGAGATGCTCTCGAATGCCATCCAAAAATGCGGACGGCCGATCGTCCTCTCTCTGTCTCCGGGACCTGCGCTCATAGAGAAAGCATGGTTCTATGAAAAGCACGCGAATCTCTGGCGCATCACCGATGATTTCTGGGACAACTGGGCACAGTTAAAGGATATGTTCCAGCGTTGCGAGCTCTGGCAGAGCCACGTCTCTGCCGGCTGTTATCCGGACTGTGATATGCTGCCGCTTGGCGAACTCGGAAAAGGTTTTGCTACAGAACATCATACGTATTTTACCCCGGATGAGCAGAAAACGATGATGACACTCTGGTGTCTCTTCGGCTCTCCACTGATGCTCGGTGCCGAAATGACGCTTCTCGATGACGATACACTGGCACTTCTTACGAACACGGATATTCTCGCGATGCTGCCTCCGTCCGTTCGTCCGCATCAGATCACGCGTACAGACAATGAAGCTGTGTGGTATGCAAAGGATGACACAACCGGAACAACCTACGTTGCACTTTTTAATCTTTCGGATGCACCGCAGACGGTTTCTTCCACACTTGCCGATGCAGACTGCCCACTGGAGTCTGTTGCGGCGAAAGAACTCTGGAGCGGTAAAGCACTTTCTTTAAACGGCGGTTTTTCTGCTTCTCTTGCTCCGCACGCCTGCAGCGTATGCCGTTTTGAAACACGATAAAACGATCATTTCTTAAAACAAGCAGCAAATCATGTCCTGCCCGGGACCAAAACAATGGTTTTTCCTCCGGGCAGGGCATTTTTATGCTCTATTCATACCGCGCAATCTCTTTCCGCAGCCGCTTCATAATCCGTTTTTCCAGCCGCGAGATATACGACTGGGAAATCCCGAGAAGATCCGCGACTTCTTTCTGCGTTTTCTCCCGTCCCTCCGGCATATTGATGCCGAACCGGAGCTTCACAATCACCTGCTCCCGCTCCGAGAGCTTGCTGATTGCACTTCCGAGCACGCGGTGTTCCGCCTCCTGCTCGAGACCCTGGTAGATCACATCCTCCTCCGTTCCGAGGATATCGGACAAGAGCAGTTCATTTCCATCCCAGTCCACATTGAGCGGCTCATCAATCGAAACTTCCATGCGCGTCTTGTTGTTTCTCCGCAGATACATCAGAATCTCGTTCTCGATGCACCGGGACGCGTACGTGGCGAGCTTGATCTTTTTCTCCGGATTGAACGTGTTGATCGCCTTGATGAGGCCGATCGTCCCAATCGAGATCAGATCCTCCACACCGACTCCCGTGTTGTCAAATTTCTGTGCAATGTAGACGACAAGACGCAGGTTGTGTTCGATCAGCTCGCTCCTTGCCGTCTCGTTTTCCGGATCGGAAAGCCCGGCGATCGCGTCCGCCTCCGCCTGGCCCTCCAGAGGCGCCGGGAGAACATCTGCGCCTCCGATATAGAAAATTTCCCCTGTCTGACGAAATACAGCCGACACGGACCGCGGCAGCATACGAAGCCGGAATCCGTTTGGCAGTGCAGCCTGCAGCATACTTCATTCCTCCTGTCCTTCCATGAGATCTGGATGCAAAATTATTTCATAGCCCCTTGGAGATGAACTATTTTCTCCGCCAAGCGCAATCAGCGGTCCGCTTATGTGCCTGGCTGTATGTTCTGTCACAAGAATCATTTCCGAGATCCGGATCACCGGCAGAAAGCCCCGGCCTTCCAGTCCGCGAAACGGTATGTAACGGGGCTGCAGCGCAAGAAGCCGTTCCGGCTCCGGCACCGTCTCGTGCCTTGCAAGCGCCGCAATCCCTGTCCGCATTTCGTCCGGGAACAATTCGAGTATCACAGTGTACGGTACGACCGAGACCGGCTTTTTGGTTGTGGCATCCCGCAAAGTATTGCCCGTGTCGTACAGTCCTTTTACTTTTTTCCATTTCCCATTCTGCACAAGCTGTACCGTAACCTGCCTGGCGTGTTCCAGGAGTATCTCCTTTCGGATCTTCAGCAGGAGGAGTGTTCCCGCATATGCGGCACTCCCGGAAAGAAGAAAAAGAAAAATTCCCCTTCCCGGCATCAGCTCCCGGAACAGGCGGTATGCACTGCCGATCAGAAAACCGGACAGTATATAGCCTGCCATTCCCACCACAAGATCCCGTACTGTCGTGATTCTGCAGCCAGATTTCACCATCCCTGTTGTAATTCCGATTCCGACCAGTGCGAGCAGCGCACCCGGCAGATACCGTGCAAACACGGCATACAGCACCGCATAACCGGCGCCGAGCGCGGCTGCCGCAAAACTCCTTCTTCGCGTGGCAGATCGTTTCAGAAGAAAGGAGGAAAGACGCAGAATAGTATAATTCAGCAGAAGATTCTCTGCAAAGAGAAGATCCAGAAAGATCTCATAGTGCAAAAAAACACCCCCTGCGCCTTTTGCATGGTCTGAATTTCTAACAGACCCTATTATAGACGGAAGGGGGTGAATTTTTTGTCGTTTTCGGAAGAATGACCTTCTTTTTTGATCAACAAACTTCGACACGCCGCAACATTTTCGGTCTGCGGCGTGTCGAGGTAAATTCGTTATTTGCTTATTATTCTTTGCTTATCTGCGGTTTCTTAAGAAATCCGGGATCTGGATGTCCTTTTTCGGAACATTGCTTGTCATGGTCTGCTGAGCCTGTACCTGCGGCTGCACCTGAACCTGTGGCTGCGGCTGTACCGGAGCGGAAGCTTTCGGAGCAGTGTGTACCGGAGCGGCTGCCTGTGCAGAGAAGCTGCTGCTGGAAAATGCGCTCTTTCTTGCATCTGCCGGCTCTTTGCGGGATACGCTTGCCTGTTTCGCCGTTGCATCGTTGAGACCTGTTGCGATAACGGTGATCTTCGCTGTATCGGTAACAGAATCATCATACATAGCACCGAAGATGATGTTTGCATCCTCTCCAGCCAGATTCTGTACGTAACTTGCAGCATCGTTTGCATCCATAAGGGAGATATCTCCGGAAATGTTGATGATAACGTGGCTTGCACCCTCGATGGTGGTCTCAAGCAGCGGACTGGAAACAGCCTGCTGTACAGCCTCGAGCGCTTTGTCGTCGCCCTTTGCCTCGCCGATACCGATGTGGGCGATACCCTTGTCGGTCATAACGGTCTGAACATCTGCGAAGTCGAGGTTGATGAGTGCCGGCAGGTTGATCAGGTCTGTGATGCCCTGTACGGCCTGCTGCAGAACCTCGTCTGCTTTCTTTAATGCCTCCGGCATGGTTGTCCGGCGGTCTACGATTTCAAGAAGTTTGTCGTTCGGGATCACGATCAGGGTATCTACGTTTTCCTCGAGTTTTTCGATTCCCATCAGCGCATTGCTCATACGGGTTCTTGCCTCGAATTTGAACGGTTTTGTTACAACGCCGACAGTCAGAATGCCCATTTCTTTTGCAACGCCTGCTACAACCGGTGCTGCACCTGTTCCGGTTCCGCCGCCCATACCGCAGGTGACGAATACCATATCAGCGCCTTCCATGATCTGTTTGAGCTCTTCGATGCTCTCCTCGGCTGCTTTCTCTCCAACCTCAGGTTTTGCTCCTGCGCCCAGTCCCTTGGTCAGCTTCTCGCCGATCTGGAGAATGGTAGGTGCCTTACAGAGGGTCAGCGCCTGTTTATCGGTGTTGATTCCAACGAATTCAACGCCGCCGATGGATTCCTCCACCATTCTATTTACAGCATTATTTCCTGCACCACCTACACCGATTACGATAATCTTTGCAGATGATTCTGCCTCATTTGTCATGATCTCTAACAATTTCAACTTCCTCCTTTTGATTATGAACTGCTGTCTATCTCAAAATAGTCTGATATTCTGATGGTCATACATAAAGATATAATATAATTTCTTCGGAAAATAATCAACTGTTTTTTTCGTATTTCATAAAAAATTCAGGATTATTGCGTTTTTTTGACGGCTTTCCTTTCCTCTTATACATCTTTCGAGAAGACAAAGCTGCTGTCGCCGTCCTTGTAATCCTCCATATGGAGTTCTCCGGAAAGACCGGAAAGGCTCGGCAGGATTGCTGCTACGCGCGTCATCTTTTCTTCTAACGCCGTATCGGTTCCAAGCAGAATCCGCACGGTATCATAGTAATGCAGAATAATTTCGCTGTTCTCATTAAATTCCACACTGTCCGGCGTGATATTGTATTTCTCCGTCATTCTCGTAAGTGCGAGCATGGTGCGGAAAACTGCCGGTTTTTCAACCGGGAGCTGCTTGTTCACGGTCACATAGTCAAACGTAAGTCCTGTTACAAGCGGAACATCGGAAAGGGTCGGCTGAAAGTCTGTCGTTGTCACACGTGCACTTTTAATCGTATCCGCCGAGAGCGCACCGTCGGACGTACTGCTTTCGGATGCTGTGCCATCGGATGATACGCTTTCGGATGCAAGCGACTCACTCGTAAGAGATCCATCCGCACTCGTTCCATCGGAGGCGGTTCCGTCGGAAGGCTCACCCTCCGCAGGTGTTTCCTGCTCCTCGTCCACGCACTCCAGCACGATGCCGTTCTTGTCAAAATAGACCTTCTGGCCTTCGTACTCGACATAACCGACCACTTTTTTCTCATTTACCTGGATGCAGATGGTGTCATAGCTTACAAACGTAAACTCCACGGAGTTCATAAAAGGAATATCGCTCATATCAACCTTCGAATGAAACGTCGTAAGAAGCACCGTGTTTTTCATCCACTTGTCGTCCGCGACCATCTCTTTGATTTCATCTTTTGTATTATTCATACATGTTAAATGAGCTACAGATTCAATACCATATTTATTTTTAATGGTTGAGGCAATCTTACATGTATTTTTAGATGTAGAACCATTAGCTCCATAAGTGACAGAAATGAAATCAGGATTCATTTTTGCTAGTTCATCAATGGTTGCATAAATAGATGTGATATCATTTTCATTATTTTTTGGTGGAAAAATCTCAAAAGATAATGTTGGTCTTTTCTTTAATAATTCGTTAATTTTCATATATTTCCCTCACTTTGTTTACTATTATATAGAGAAAAGAATAGAGAGTAAAT
>OFRZ01001661.1_pt1 | contig 13189 bp, 9 predicted proteins | sample 1543181 | NCBI WGS metagenome assembly OFRZ01 (sample SAMN04209245, study PRJEB22552) | human gut metagenome | biome: gut; material: feces | host: Homo sapiens | place: USA: Oklahoma | reverse complement strand
TCTTGACCGCTCCGGGGAGGTGTGTGGCTGGCGCACAGCCCACGGGAGGTTTATACATAGCGGCAAACGAGCAGAGCCCGCGAGGCCTGAGGGGCTCTGGCCGTTCATGGCCATGAGAAACTCACCCTCACTTCGCCTTCACATACGCCCCGAACGCATTCGGCACGGGGTAGACCTCTGCCAAATCCTCCGGCTCGGCCCAGACATACCCGTCGGGCAGAGCACAGGCGGGGGCGGTGCCCTTCCAGCCGCCGAGTTCCCAAATCTTGTGCGTAAACACGTGTTTTGCGGGGGGCAGGGGCTCGTCCAGCGCGGCCTGTACACCGATGCCCGCCAGCGCGGCGGTCAGCTCGTCCCGCGTCAGTGTTTTTTCCCACGCTGCGGGCTGCCACAATCCGGCCAGCAGTCCCCGTGCGGGGCGGCGCTGCAAAAGCAATCCCTGCTCACTTTCAATCAACGCCACCGTCACGGGCACCTTGCCCTTGGCCTTGGGCGCGGGCTTCACAGGCAGCTGGTCCGCCCGGCCAGCCGCATAGCCCCGGCACAAATCGGCCAGCGGGCATTCCTCACAGTGGGGCGTGCCAGGGATGCAGACCAGCGCCCCCAGCTCCATCAGGGCCTCGTTGTAGGGGCCGGGCGTGGCCTTGGGCATCTGGTCCAGCACCCGCACGGTAAAGGCTTTCTTCGTTGCCGGGGCCATAACGTCCGCATCGTCGTTGTACAGCCGCGCAAAAACGCGCAGGACGTTGCCGTCCACCGCAGGGACGGGGATGCCAAACGCAATGCTGGCCACCGCGCCCGCCGTGTAGTCACCGATGCCCGGCAGACTGCGCAGGGCGTCGTAGTCGGCGGGCAGGTCGCCGCCGTACTGCTCGCAGACGATGCGGGCAGCCTTCTGCATATTGTTGACGCGGTTGTAGTAGCCCAGCCCCTGCCACAGCTTGCGCAGGGCGTCCGGCTCACAGGCCGCCAGCGCGGCGGGGTCCGGCAAAGCCGCGATAAAGCGTTCATAATAGGGGATGGCCGCTGCCACGCGGGTCTGTTGGAGCATGATCTCGCTGACCCAGATATGGTACGCAGAAGGCTCCTGCCGGAAAGGCAGGAGCCTCTTGTTTGCGTCAAACCATTGCAGCAGCGGCGCGGCAATGGGCTGCATCAAAAACCACCGCAGGTGCGGGGGAAGGGGATGACGTCGCGGATGTTGGGGATGCCGGTGACGTACATCAGCAGGCGCTCAAAGCCCAGACCGTAGCCCGCATGCTTGACGCTGCCGTAGCGGCGCAGGTCGAGATACCAGTCGTAGTCGGCGGTGTTCAGGCCCAGCTCCTTCATGCGGGCCTCCAGCACATCGAGGCGCTCCTCACGCTGAGAGCCGCCGATCAGCTCACCGATGCCGGGAACCAGCATATCGGCGGCGGCCACGGTCTTGCCGTCCTCGTTCTGGCGCATGTAGAATGCCTTGATTTCCTTCGGATAATCGGTGACGAACACGGGCTTCTTGAAGATCTGCTCGGTCAGATAGCGCTCGTGCTCGGTCTGCAGGTCGGTGCCCCACTCGACTTTATACTGGAAGTTGTCGTTGTTCTTCTTCAGCAGCTCGATGGCGTCGGTGTAGGTCACGCGGGCAAAGTCGCTGGATGCGACCAGCTCGAGGCGCTCGATCAGGCCCTTGTCAAAGAACTGGTTGAAGAAGGCCAGCTCGTCGGGGCAGTTGTCCAGCAGGTAGCGGATGACGTAGCGGGTCATGGCCTCGGCGGTCTCGAGATAGGTGTTCAGGTCGGCGAAGGCCATCTCGGGCTCGATCATCCAGAACTCGGCGGCGTGGCGGGTGTCGTAGCTCTTCTCGGCGCGGAAGGTGGGGCCGAACGTGTAGACGTTGCCCAGCGCCATGGCCATGGCCTCGGCCTCCAGCTGGCCGGAAACGGTCAGGTTGACAGGACGCTTGAAGAAGTCCTTCGTGTAGTCAACGCCGCCCTCGTCGTTGCGGGGGATATCGTTGAGGTCAAGGGTGGTCACTTGGAACATCTCACCGGCACCCTCGCAGTCAGAGCCGGTGAAAATCGGCGTATGCACGTAGGTAAAGCCGTGCTCATGGAAGAACTGGTGCAGGGCGAACGCCGCCTGGCCGCGCACGCGGAACGCAGCGTTGAAGGTGTTGGTGCGGGGGCGCAGGTGGGTCATGGTGCGCAGGTAGTCCATGCCCATCTTCTTTTTCTGCAGCGGATAGTCGCCGCCGCAGGGGCCGAGCACGGTGATTTCATCCGCATTGATCTCAAAGGGCTGCTTGGCGCCCGGGGTCACAACAACGCTGCCAGTGACCTCAAAGCTCGTGTACAGACCGCACTTGGCGATCTCGGCATAGTTGGCGAGCTTGTCGGCCTGAAAAACGATCTGGACGGGCTTATAGCAGCTGCCGTCGGACAGCGAGATAAAGCCGATATTTTTAGAATCGCGCACAGTCTTGGCCCAGCCGCAGACGGTGACCTTGGTGCCGTCTGCAGGGGTGGCCTTGTACAGCGATGCAAGTTCCGTTCTCTGCATGGATAGTCCACTCCTCTTTATATATGAATGTTCCTATTGTAACAGGTATTTTATAAAAAGTAAAGAGCCGATATTTGCAGAGTTGCAGGGTTGTAGGGGCCGGGCATGCCCGGCCCGGAGGTATCCAGCGGGCAGGCGTTTATGGGAAGGTGCAGGGCCGGACATGTCCGGCCCCTACCGCGCGGCGATGATGTTACGTTTGCGATGCTATGAAGGTCTGCGGGGCGTCGGGGACGCCGATTCCTACCGTAGGGGCGGATTCCATATCCGCCCGTGGGAGTGTGCGGCGGCGCAAGCTGCCCGGGAGGGATGAATCCCGCCCCTGATTGAAATTGTAATGAGAGATTTACCCTCTCAGCACCGCCGCCAGCGCTTTGGCGGCGTACTCTCCGGCGCGGAGAGCCTCGTCCAGCGTGTTCGCGTGGCCGCCGATCTCTATTAAAAGACTGCCTGTCGTCAAATCCTGATTGTAAAACCGATACCCGCACAGCACAGGGCGGGTCAGGCCCGGGTAGGCACTTTCCATAGCGGTCTCCCATTCGGCGGCAAAACGCAGATTGAGCCGCCAGTTAGGCAGGGCAATGCTGCTGCCGTTGCCGCATCCGGCAATGACCATGACCTGCGCCGTGCTCTCGCCGTCGATCTCGCACACGGGCTTGACCCTCGTGCCGTCGCTGTCCTCGATGGCATCGCGGTGGACATCCAGCACGACCTTTATAGAAGGGTAGCGCTCCAGATACGCCTGCACGCCCGCGCGGCTGCGCTTATAGCTGTCGGTGCAGCCGGGCGCGTCGTAGAGCGTTTCGTCGTGCAGCGTGCGGATGCCCGCCGCGTTGAGCACCTGCGCCATTTTTTCCCCGACGGCGCACATATTCAGCGCCGTGCTTTTGCTGCGGGCCGTGTAGCCGGGGTCAAACACGGGGTCCGGCCAGGTCTGGTAGCTCTCGGTGGCGTGGGTGTGCATGATGAGCACCTGCGGCAGGGCACTGTTCTTTTCAACGGCAAACGGTAAATTTTGCGTCGTCACAGCGGCGCGCAGGTCAGCGTCGGTGTGCTCGGTGCTGTTTCGGATGCTGCCTGCGGCCAGTGCCACATAGCCGTCGCCGCTGCCTTGCCTGAGCGTCACGCTGCGGATGCGGCCCGCGTCGTCCAGCTCCGGCGCGGCACTGGGCAGCGGCGTGGAAGCGGGGGACGGCTCCGGTGTGGGCGTTGCCGCAGCTGTCGGGGCCGGGGAGGGCGTCGCCGTGGGCACGGGCGTGGGGCGGCGGTCCGGCTTCTGGGGCTTGTAGGCGGCCCGGGCGGCATCCGCTGGCCAGGCGATGGCCGCAGCCGCCGCGGGGTCCTGCAAAAACAGCGCCCCTCGCACGATCCACGCCCGCCCGGGGCAGACCGCACACGCGGCCAGAACCGCCGCCGCACTGCCCGCAAATGCGGCCCCGCACAGCGCAGCCGCCGCCCACCGGCGCAGCTTTTGCATGGCACACACCCCCTTGTACCAGAATTTTATGCGATTTTTTTGGTTTCTATGAAGTTTTTTTCAAAAAGCCCTTGCAACTTTGCAAAAAGTGTGGTAGGATAACTTGTACTGTTATGGGGAACCAAGGAGGTGGAACGAATGCCTAATATTAAATCTCAGAAGGATCGTGTTGTTCAGGCCAAGAAAGAGGCTCTGCACAACAAGGTCGTCAAGTCCAACCTGAAAACAGTGGTCAAGAAGGCAAACGCTGCCATCGACAGCAATGCTGCTGACAAGGAGACCGTCGTTAAGGTTGCTGTCTCTGCCATCGACTCTGCTAAGAGCAAGGGTGTTATCCATAAGAACACCGCTGCCCGCAAGATCAGCCGCATGGCTAAGCGCGCCAACAAGGCTGCTGCTCAGTAATTGATCGCATGAACAATGCCCGCCGTGGGAACACGGCGGGCATTTTCATTTTTTAAGTAGTAGGGGAGGGATTCATCCCTCCCGGGGCGTTTGGTGCTGCCGGTAGGTACACGGGAGGCATGAATGCCTCCCCTACAAGCTGCCGGTAGGGGCCGCACATGTGCGGCCCTGCACCTCGCGAAATCGCCCTGCTTATGGGAAGCCTGCAGGCCGGGCATGCCCGGCCCCTACAGCGCTACTGCGTCAGCTCCTGCTCCATCAGCAGCTTTTTCAGCGGCAATAGCGCAGCGGGCTCGGCGCTGAAGGTGCGGATGCCGAGCTTTAAATAGGCCGGCATGGCATCCACGGCGGCCACGGTGATACCGCAGAGGTAGACCTGTGCGCCGTGCTCCTGCGCCTGCTCCAGAATGCCGCTGACAAGGCGCAGCACGGCGGGGTTCGTCAGCTGGTTCACGGCGGCGGTGGGATTCTGCACAAGGCCCAGCGTGTAGCGGGTCAGGTCCTCAATATCCACAGCCATCAGCTGTGCGCCGTGCTCCATCATATCCCCGGCCATGACCGCGGCGGACGGCATGTCAACAACGCAGCCCAGCATCATCGGGCCGGTCTCGCGGCCCTCGGCCAGCAGCTCGTCGCGGCAGGTGTTGACCTCGTCAACGCAGCGATCCCAGTCGGCCACATCTTTTATCATCGGGAACACGACCCGCAGGTCGCCGTCCGTGGCGGCGCGCAGCAGCGCCCGGATCTGCGGCTTGAACAGCCGGTTGCCGCGCAGGCGGTCCTGCGTCTCCCCGGCCCAGGGGGCGTCGTCGTCGGCGCGGGTATCGCAGGTGCGCAGCAGCACGGGCACGCCCTCGGCGCTTTTCAGCAGCTCGCGCAGACGGGTGATCTGCACCTCGTCGCTCTGGTCGTACAGAATCGCGGTCTCGGTGCGCACAAGGCCGATGCCCGCCGCGCCGCGCGTATGGGGCACGTCGCTGTCGCTGATGTTGCAGGTCGGCATCAGGCGGAAGGCCGTGCCGTCCTTCGTCAGGCAGGGCAGGGCGGCCACGGGGTCGGGCTTCTGGCCGTGCAGACGGCTCAATGCAATTTTACAGTCCGCTTGGGCGATCTGCGCACCGTCCGGCTCCACAATAAGCGTGCCGTTGTCGGCGTCAAGGATCGCACGGTGGCCCACGGCCATGGCCGCAGTGCCGCCGCCCAGCTGTACCACCGCCGGGATGCCCATGCTGCGGGCCATGATGGCGGCATGGCTGACCGTGCTGTCCTGGTCGCTGGCCAGGCCCAGCACCATGCGGCGGTCCAGACTGAACAGGTCACTGGGAAAGAAGCGGTCCGCCACCAGGATGCTGGGGCGCTTCAGATGCAGGCGGCGGCGCGGGCGTCCGTCCAGAATATCCACCACGCGGCGGCAGACGTCGCAGACATCGACGCTGCGCTCCCGGATGTACTCATCATCGACGTTTTTCAGGCGGCCCGCAAAAATCTGCTCAGCGCGCTCGACGGCGGCAGCCCCGCCCGCACCGGCGGCGATATAGTCACCGATCTCATTCGTGAAGGACTCGTCCTCCAGCAGGGCGATCTGGAACAGCAGAATATCCGCGTCCGGCCCCTTGGCGCGCTGGCTCAAACGGCGCAGCTCATCCTTGGCCAGCACGACGGCGACGTCGTAGAGGGCACGCTCCCGGAACGGGTCGCAGACGATGCGGTGCAGGCCGGTGGTGCCGTGGTCGATCTGCTCAACCGGGCCGACCACAATGCCGGTGGACGCCGGTACGCCGGTATAGGTGTGCATAAGATGCCTCCTTTTTTCTTCTTGGCCCCCTCTGAGATGGACTCCCGCAGGGTCGGATGAGGGGCGGGTTCGCCGCAGACACCCGTTAAAGGCTTACCGCCCGGCCCCTACAGCGCGATACTTCGGCAAACGCGGGCGGAGCCCCAAGGGGGAAGCCTTTTTACAAAATCGGCAGCTCGCCCAGGGTCTTGCTGACCAGGGCGGTCACGAACTCCTCGGGCACGGCGGCGGCGATGGCACGCTCGGTCACGAGGGTGTTGTCCCTGCCGTCCAGCAGGGCGGGGAAGCGGTCTGCCGGGTCCTTGTCAAAGCTGCCCATGAAGGTCGCGGCCAGCAGCTTCGGCGTGTAGGGCATATCCTCGGGCACGCCGACGTGCTCGGCGGCCAGCTCCAGCGGGGCCAGTGCGCCGCGGGTGGGCGCACTCGGGTTCGGTGCGTAGGGTGCCGGGTAGTTTGCGCGCAGCCGCGCGTTTTTCTCCACAAGGTCAATTTCCGGTGCGCGGGCGCAGACCTCGGCCAGCAGCTTTTGGTATTGCTCGGCAAAGCGAGCCAGAAATTCCTCATTGTCGGGCAGCATGGCGTAGGCCGTGCCGCCGCAGCGGCCAAACAGCCGCAGCGTGTCAAAGTAGCCCAGCGCGATGTTGCGCCCGGCGCGGGCGGGGTCAAAGTCCAGCGTCGGACCTAAATCCCAGTGGCTGCGCACGATGCGCGTCGGCAGACCGGTGGTGTTGGGGCGTACAATGCCGATGCCGTCCACATCGACGCCGAGCAGCTCCGCTGCGCCCATTTTTGCGGCCAGATCCAGCGGCATATTGTCGCGCCAGCCGCCGTCAATGTACTTTACACCGTCAATTTCCCGCGGGCGCAGGGCCGGGAAGCAGGCACTGGACGCCAGCATATAGTCCTTTAACTGCCCTTCGGGGATGTCCTCGATGGGGCACTGCACGCTGCGCAGGCTGCCCAGTTCTGTCATGACAAGGCCGAAGTGGATAGGCGATGTGCGCACGGCCTCCTCGTCGATCAGGCGGTCGATCATCTCGGCCAGCGGTTCAACGTTCAGTCCGCCGCTGCGGATGATGTCGAGGAAGAACGTGCGCAGCTCCTCGGGCTTGAGCGTTGCGGGGACTTCGAGAACATCGTGAATTTCCAGGCTGCGCCACAGGTCCTCGGCCTCCTGGATCTTGCCCATCGTGAACAGGCAGCCGTTCAGCGTGCCGACGCTTGCGCCCGTAATGATGTCAGGCGTCCAGTCCAGCTCCTGCAGAGCGCGCCAGACGCCGATCTGATAGCTGCCCTTGGCCCCGCCGCCAGCCAGCACCAGCGCACGTTTTCCGGTATGTTCCATCGGAAAAAAGCCCTCCCGTTTTGTAGTTTTATTCATTATAGCATTTTCTGTTTTAAGTTGCCATAGCAAACCGGGTCACAATCTGCGGAAATTGCGCAGTTTTTTCTAATTTTATAAGGTGCTTGCAATAGCAGGAGAAATGGAGTAAACTTAAAATACGCCCGTAGGGGAGGGATTCATCCCTCCTGTGGACTTAGCGACGCGGCACACGTCCCGGAGGGGTCAAGACCCCTCCCTACAGAATGACGTTTACGGGTGCTTTGTAGGGAGCGGTCTTGACCGCTCCGCAGGTACGCCGCGGCAGCCGCAGAATACCCGGGAGGGATGAATCCCTCCCCTACAAATATTGGGAGAGTGCAAATTATGCAGACCAAACCGATCCTCGTTGTCATGGCCGCCGGTATGGGCAGCCGCTACGGCGGACTCAAACAGATCGACCCCGTCGGCCCGTCCGGCGAGGCCATCCTCGACTACAGCCTGTACGATGCCCGCCGCGCCGGGTTCAAGACCGTCGTCTTTATCATCAAGCACGAGATCGAGCAGGCGTTTAAAGAGGCCGTCGGTGCCCGTGCCGTGCGCGCCGGGTTCGAGGTCCGCTACGCCTACCAGCAGCTGGAAAAGCTGCCTGAGGGCTTCACCGTGCCGGAGGGCCGCGTCAAGCCTTGGGGCACCGCCCATGCCATTCTCGTGGCCGAGGAGGCCATCGGCGACGCACCGTTTGCGGTCATCAACGCCGACGACTACTACGGCCCGCAGGGCTTCAAGCTCATCTACGACTACCTGAGTACCCACGCCGACGGGGACCGCTACGCCTGGGCCATGGTCGGCTTCCTGCTGGGCAACACGGTCAGCGCCAACGGCAGTGTCAGCCGCGGCGTCTGCGTGACCGACGAGAGCCGCAACCTCGTCAGCGTGACCGAGCGCACCTGCATCGAGCCCTACGCCGACGGCATCCATTACAGCGAGGACGGCGGCAAGAGCTGGGCCGACCTGCCCGCTGACTGTGTCGTCTCGATGAACCTGTGGGGCTTCACCCCCGCCTACGTGCAGGAGGCCAAGGCCGGTTTTGCCGCGTTCCTGCAGGCCAGCCTGCCCGTCAACCCGATGAAGTGCGAATATTACCTGCCCACCGTCGTGACGAACGCGCTGGAGGCCGGCAAAGCGGACGTCCATGTGCTGACCAGTGCCGACAAATGGCACGGCATCACCTACCGCGAGGACAAGCCCGAGCTGGTCGAAGCCCTGAAAAAGATGAGCGAGGATGGGCTGTACCCGGTGGATAGGCTGTTCTGAAAATCGTATAAAAATGCGGCCTCCTGCGCGGAGACCGCATTTTTGTTTTGCGTAGGGGAGGGATTTATCCCTCCCGTGGAGTGGATGGCAGCCGCACACTTCCCCGGAGCGGTCAAGACCGCTCCCTACAAAGCACCCGTGAACGGCACACCGTAGGGAGGGGTCTTGACCCCTCCGTGAGGGTTTCCGGCCACGCAAGCATTCCGGGAGGGATAAATCCCTCCCCCTACAACCTTCCCATATACCTCATGCCGCCCTTGGCTCAAATGTACCCTTTGTCCTGCAGCAATCCGCGTAAAAACAGCAAAAAAAATACCTTTAATATTTTACAAATGTTCGGGTTGTAATTGCCCTCTGCGTCGGGTATAATAAGGTTAGCGTTATTGCTTTGTATGCACGCCCGCTGCGGCGTTTTTCACGAAAGCTGCGTTGCAGCGCAGCATTTGCAAAAGGAGAACTACTATGATGAAGAAAACCACCTTCGGTGCCGTTCTGGCGTTCCTGTTTGCCGCTGCCGGTGTCCTGACCGCCGCCGCACTCTATCTCTACCACCGTGAAAAGGAGCTGGACGAGTACGAGCGCCTGCTGTTCAGCGACGACTACGAGGATGACGATTACGACGACGAGGATTCCACCACCTACGAGAACATCCCCTCCGCCCCCGCAGAGGAGAAGGAGTAAATGATCCTCAAGGCTTCCCCCGCAGGGGAAGCCTTTCTGCCGCCACAACCCGGCTGGGCACCGACCTGACGGCGTCCGGCTTTTTGGCAATGCCATACTGCCACGGAGAAAACACAATATGCGTAAACTGCTGCTTTGGCTTGTGATGGTCGCCGTTATGATTGCCGCCATCCTGGGCGGAACGGCGGCTTTTCTTTACAGCCGCACCGGGACGGATGCCCTGCCGCAGGAGGCCGTCACCTTCGGTGAGCAGACCCTCGAGCCCAACGGATGGAGCTGGGTCATCCCGGTGCTGGGCGATAAGGTCAACAAGACCTACGAAAGCCCGACGAACCTGACCGTGCAGAAGCTGGGCACCTTCACCGATACCGTGCCGCAGCTCGTCCTGCCCGACTGGGTCACCGCTGCCGAGCTTCAGATCACCGCGCCCGACGGCACGGTCTGGACCGGCGCACTGGCCGACTGCAATACCTATACCTATACACAAAACGGGGACTATCAGATCATCGTGACCGCGCACCACAGCAGTGCGGACAACCCCGGCGACCCCGTGGGCTGGTACGCCTACCGCGCCGGCTACACAATGGCGATGAACCCCAAGGTCACCCTGAGCACCGAGCGCGCGCCGCAGGGCAGCATCGTGGCTGTGCAGCTGTCCGGCATTCTGGACGGCGAGCCGAGCCTGGAGACCGATCTGGGCACCGTTTGGTTCCGCAAGACCGCCAGCGGCTACATGGGCTATATTCCCGTGACCTACAACGCCGAGGGCGGCGACCATACGCTGCACCTGACCTGCGGGAGCCTGGAAAAGGACATCACCCTGACCGTCACCCGCACCATGTATGATACGGTCACCGTCCCCGCCGAGGAGGACACCGGCGGCGGGGAGGAGTTCCGCAACGCTATATGGCCGCTGTACACAACGGGCAGCTCCGCCAAACTCTGGAATGGCCGCTTTGAGGCCCCCAGCGCGGGCGCTGTCGCCATGGAGTACGGTGTCACCCAGATGGTGGACGGCCAGCGCAGCGGCCAGGCCACCGGCCTGACCTATGCCGCCGCGGACGGCGAGACCGTCACCGCCCCGCAGGCAGGCAACGTTGTCTTTGCGGGCATGCTGACCCTGACCGGCGGCACGGTGGTCATCGACCACGGCTGCGGCGTAAAGAGCTACCTGTACGGGCTGGAGACTGTCGGCGTGGAGCGCGGGCAGAGTGTGTCCGCCGGCGACCCGCTGGGCACCGCCGGGACGGCCCACAACCTGATCTACGAGCTGCGCATCGGCAGCAAATCCACTGACCCGCAGACCGCGCTGGACGGAAACAGTGGTCTGCAATTCCGCGAGGCTGAATAAAATAGCTGCACACGGCACACCCGGCCTGCCGTGCCGCTGCCGTTTTGCCGGGCATCCATAAAGGTCCCTAAAAGAGTGAGTGTGAGTATGGAAGAAGATAAGAAATCCACTGCGGTACAGCCGGAGGAGGCCCCCAAGCCGAAGCCCCGGCGCCGCAAGGCAGCCAGCCCCCAGCCTGCCGCCGACACGCCCCCTGCGCCGACGGACAGCGCCGAGCCGCCCGCCGCAGACGGGCAGACCACGAAAAAGCCTGCCGCGTCCCCCAAGAAGCCGCGGGCCAAAAAAAACACAAAGACAACAAAAACAACAAAAACCGCAAAGCCCAAGACGCCGAAGGCTGCTAAGACGACGAAAAAAGCCCCGGCTGACGAGACCCAGGAGCGCAAGGCTCCCGCACAGGACAGCCCCGTTCCCGCCGCGCCGGAACTTGCCGAGCCCAAATCCGAAAGCAAGCCCGAACCGCCGGAGACCCCCGCCCGGGAGGACGCTGCCGCACCCACCGCGCCCGACGTCCCGAGTACCCCGGAGCTGCCCGAGCCTGCGGAAAGGGCCGAGCCCGCCGTGACGGAGCCCGAACCGACAGCGGACGCCCCTGCCGCCGACGATACGCCTGCGGCAGAAGCGCCCCCCGAGGCCGCCGCGGCAGACACAGCCGTCACCGACACGCCCGAGCAAACCGGGGACGTCCCCGCGGAGGACGCTGCCGAGCCGTCCGGCCTTGTTTTCAGCGATGACCTTGCCAACGATAAAGCCCTTGCCGCTGAGGCCGCACGCATGGCGAACATCTCCCGCACGGCGCAGCTTTCGATTGCGCAGATCATGGCCGGGCTGGAGGAGGACCCCGCGCCGTCTGCCGGGCCTGCCCCGGCGTCCGAGGCACCGCAGCATGACAGCGCCGCCGACGACGAGGACGACGAGCCGCAGGATACGATCCCGCAGGCCCTCGGGCGCGGTGTGTTCGGCATGTTCAAGTGGCTGCTCCTTGTTGTGCTGTTCGTGCTCATCATCGCAGGCGGCGGCGTAGCATGGCTTTACCGCAGCGCCACGCCTGACATGCTGCCCGAAGTCAAGGTCACCTTTGACGGCCAGGAGCTTGCTCCCACGGCCTACAAGTGGCACGTGCCGGTGGTCGGCAGCTTTTTCAGGCGCACCTACGCCGAAACGCTCAATTCCTCTCCCGTTGTGCTCGAGGATGCCATATCCGACGCATCTCCGGATATTATCGTGACGCCGTCCGATTACAGCACCCAGCTGACCATCACCGACGCCGACAAGGAGACCGTGTACGAGGGCAGCGTCACCGGCTTCCGCAGCTATCTGTTTGCGGAGAACGGCACGTTTGACGCCAAACTCGTCGTCACCGCGTCTGACAGCGCCGCCGAGGACCGCTCCAGCGTCACCGGCACCGAGACCTGGCAGTTCCGCTTCACCGTCGGCATCAAACCGTCCGTCACGCTCTGCACACCGACGGTGCAGCAGGGCAGCGTGGCCGCCGTGCGTGTCGGCAGCACCATGAGCCGGACCGAACCGACGCTGACGGGCCCGCTGGAAAGCACAGGCTTCGTCAGGGCCGCCAACGGCTGGATCTGCTACCTGCCCATCCCGTGGAACGCCGAGACCGGAAACACCGAGCTGACCGTGACTGCCGACGGCTATACCGAGACGCTGACGCTGTCGGTCCGCGCAGCATCCTACTCCTACAAGGATTACAGCGCCAAGTCCCAGCTGATGTCGCCCTACATCGGCGCGGACGACGCCCCCGATGCCGTCCGCAGGCTGCTGACGACTGACAGCGGCGAGATCCAGTGGGCCGTGGGCGGCTTTGTGCAGCCGTTCCTGGATAGCTTTGACACGCCGCTGCTCTACGGCATGACCGAGTACGTGGGCCGTTCCTACAGCGAGCGCAGCACGAACTACGGCTACGGCGGGCGCACCTCGACAAATGTCGTCATCAAGCCGAAGAAGTCGAAGGATTCTATGATCGTGCCCGCCAGCGGCCATGTGCTGCTGGCCGAGGACCTTGGCGGCAGCTACGGCTACACCGTCGTCATCGACCACGGCGCGGGCCTCAGGAGCATCTTCTACGGCCTGACCGCACTGGACGTCGAGGCCGGGGATGATGTCAAGCAGGGCCAGCTGCTGGGCACCAACGGCAGAACCGTTGTGGCCGAGCTGCGCATCGGCACCGTGCCCATCAATCCGCTCCTCGTCTGGCGCGGCCAGTGCGACGGGCTGAAATATTATTGAGGCAATACCGCATAATTCTAAGTGCCGATACGGCGAGCGAGGTGCGGCAGCTGC
>OFRZ01001648.1_pt1 | contig 13286 bp, 10 predicted proteins | sample 1543181 | NCBI WGS metagenome assembly OFRZ01 (sample SAMN04209245, study PRJEB22552) | human gut metagenome | biome: gut; material: feces | host: Homo sapiens | place: USA: Oklahoma | reverse complement strand
TGGCAGCAGGAATTTGCCGTATTTAAATGCGAAGCCACGGCAAATTCCGTTACTGAGCACGTATGCGTGAACAGTAACAAAAAAGTTACAAGAAAAGATGGAAACAGAAAGGAAGAAACGCAATGTACCGCTTATGTATATTTGATTTGGATGGAACTCTTTTAAATACGGTTTATGCGCTGACTTATGTGACAAATTTAACATTGGATGCATTCGGACTGCGTCATGTTACACCGGAGGAAACGAAACGGATCGTGGGAAATGGATACCGGATGCAGATGAAGCGCGCGCTGGTGCTGGCGGGGGATGAGAAGCTGGTTCATTATGAAGCGTCGCTTCCGATTTATATGGAGAATTTCTCTAAATACTGCCTGAAAGACGTAGAGCCATATGACGGTATCCGGGAACTGCTGGCGTCGTTAAAAGAGATGGGTGTACATGTGGCTGTCCTTTCGAACAAGCCGCATGAGCAGGCAATTGTGAATATTGAGACATTCTTTGGGAAAGGATATTTTGATGTGGTGCGCGGCGAGCAGGCGGGAACGCCGAAAAAACCGGCTCCAGACGGAGCGTTCGCCATCTGCCGGGAACTGGGTATAAAACAGGAAGAGTGTCTGTATCTGGGCGATACGAATACAGATATGGAAACTGGGCTGAATGCCGGAATGGACACGGTCGGCGTGCTCTGGGGCTTCCGTGACCGGGAAGAGCTGGAAGGCTGCCACCCGCAGTATATTGTGGCACATCCGTCGGAAGTAGCGGAGATTGTGAAGAAAAAGAATGAGTCACATGGAAGAATGGAGTAGTGTCTGTGTTTGTTCATAGCTGTGAAAAGAGAAACAGTTGTGAAAGAAAATGATATTTGAAATAGTAATTCGAAATGTTTATTGAAAAACATTTACTGAAATAGAAGAAGTTAAGGGTAAAAAAGAAATATGGTAAAACACAAGAATGGATTTAAATGTAAATGGATATCATGGATGCTTGCTTTTTTGCTTGCCTTTTCCTGTGTTCTTACAGCGTGTACGCCACGGCGGGAAACTGCATCGTCTGATTCATCGTCGAATCCGTTAAAAGGGGCAGATGCGTCTGGTGATACGCGCTTAAACGTTGTGACGACGCTATTTCCGTATTACGATTTCCTCCGGCAGATTGCCGGGGATTCGATCCGGCTGACGATGGTCGTTCCGGCGGGCATGGACAGCCATTCGTTCGAGCCGACGCCGGCGGACATGATCACGATCCAGAATGCAGATCTGTTAGTCTGCAACGGCGGTACGATGGAACAGTGGCTTTCGCAGGTGCTTGATTCCTTCGGGGAAGGCACCGGACCGAAGCGCGTCGTGACGATGATGGACTGCGTGGATGTAGTGCAGGAGGAGATCGTCGAGGGCATGGAAGATGGAGAGGCGCACGATCATGGACATACGCATGTTCATGCGGATGGAACAGTTCATGCAGGTGATCACGATCATGAGTCGGAAGATCATGCTCACAGTGAAGAAGAACATGAGCCAGAGGACCATGTTTACAGTGAAGAAGAACACGACACAGAAGATCATATTCACAGCGAGGATGAGCATGATATGGAAGATGTGGCGGTTCATGATGAAGATCACGCTCAAGAGTATCTGGATGAGGACGATGGTCACGGCGTCGAGATTGAATATGACGAGCACATCTGGACGTCCCCGGTCAATGCGAAAAAGCTGGCCGGCGTGCTGGCGGAGGTGCTGGCACAGGAAGATCCGGCGCACGCGGCTTCCTATGCGGAAAACTGCGCGTCCTATCAGGATAAATTGACGGAATTGGATGCAGAATTCAGAGAAGTTGTCTCCCATGCCAAGCGCCGTCTCGTCGTTTTCGGTGATAAATTTCCACTCCGGTACTTTTTCGATGAGTATGGGCTGGAATACAGGGCGGCATTTTCAGGATGCAGTACGGATACGGAGCCGAGTGCCAAGACCATCGCCTACCTGATCGATAAGGTGCGGGAGGAACAGATACCAGCCGTCTATTACCTGGAGCTTTCCAGCCCGCGCGTGGCGGAGATCATCGGGGAAGAGACGGGCGCGGAACCACTGTTGTTCCACTCTTGCCACAATGTGACGAGACACCAGTTTGATTCGGGCGTTACCTATCTGGAATTGATGGAGCAGAACGTAAAGAACTTGAAAAAGGGATTGTCATAAAAAGAATAGATGATTATGGGAAAAAGTCTTTAGCCATGGTGAATGTTTATGACAATAGAAGAGTAGAGCAGTAGTGAAAGGAATTATAGATGGGATTACTCTTAAAATGTGAGCATGTAGGTTTTGGTTATGAAAACCAGGATGCGGTGCTGGATGTGAACCTGGAGGTAAATGAGGGCGATTACATCTGCATTGTCGGGGAAAATGGTTCGGGAAAAAGTACCCTGATGAAGGGCATTCTGGGACTTTTAAAACCGACTTCGGGCAGGATTGAATATTCGGAAGAATTAAAAAAAGCCGGTATTGGTTATCTGCCGCAGCAGACCGACGCGCAGAAGGACTTTCCAGCGACTGTGTTTGAGGTGGTTATCTCCGGGTGCCTGGGAAAACGCGGCAGCCGCCCGTTTTATTCGATGAAAGAAAAGAAAGAGGCGCGGGCAAATCTGGATCGTCTGGGAATCCGCGATCTGGAAAAAAGCTGTTTCAGAGAGCTTTCCGGCGGTCAGAAACAGCGTGTTCTGATCGCGCGGGCGCTCTGTGCGACGGATAAGCTGCTGATTCTCGATGAGCCGATCACGGGACTCGATCCGTCGGCGATTCTGGACTTTTACCAGCTGATCCGGAAACTGAATCAGGAAGAAAAGGTTGCAATCCTGATGGTTTCCCATGACATGGCAAATATTGTGCATCAGGGAGGAAAAATTTTGCAGATGCGGCAGAAGCCGCTGTTCTGGGGCACGATGAAAGAATATGTGAAGAGTGAGATTGCTCATTCTTTCCTGGGACGGGAAGAGCTGGCCACTCTGGGGCACAGATGCGGAGTGCCGGTGCAGAAGGATGGAATCAGGAAGATGCAGAAGCCGGAAATGGGTTCGGAAACTGATTCTGAAACGAAACAGCATTTGAAAGACAGGAATGCGGAGAAGGAGGTGTAGAAGATGGGAATTATATCCGAAATGTTATCATACCCGTTTATGGTGCGGGCGCTGATCGGCGGTCTTTTAGTCTCTCTCTGCGCCTCTCTGCTGGGTGTCAGCCTGGTGCTGAAACGCTACTCAATGATTGGTGACGGTTTATCCCATGTTTCGTTCGGATCCCTTTCGATCGCACTGGCGGCAGGCTGGTCGCCTTTAAAGGTTTCGATTCCGGTGGTCGTGCTGGCGGCATTTTTCCTGCTGCGGATCACGGAACATGGAAAAGTAAAGAGTGACGCTGCGATTGCGATGATCTCGGCCAGTGCGCTTGCAATCGGTATTATCGTAACTTCCCTGACAACCGGTATGACGACCGATGTCAGCAGCTATATGTTTGGAAGCATTCTCGCGATGAGCCGGGAAGATGTCCAGTTTGCGGCGGTGCTTTCCATGGTGGTGCTTGGATTATATCTTTTTTGCTATAACAAAGTATTTGCGGTTACCTTTGATGAGAGCTTTGCCAAGGCGACCGGCGTCAATGTGTCGCTCTATAACGTGCTGATAGCGGTTCTGACCGCGATCACGATCGTGATTGGAATGCGGATGATGGGCGCGATGCTGATCTCCAGTCTGATTATTTTCCCGGCTCTGACCTCCATGCGGGTGTTCAAGAGCTTCCGGGGGGTGGTCATCGCATCGGGGATTCTGTCGCTGATCTGTTTCTTTGGAGGAATGGTGATGTCCTACACGTACTCAACACCGGCGGGCGCGAGCGTTGTTGTGGTGGATCTGGCGGCGTTTCTGCTCTTTTCGCTGATACAGAGAGGGATAGCTGCTACTGCCCGCAAATAGGATGTTTTTTGTAAAACATACACATTCTGTATGCTCATGTTTCTGTTCACGGGTAGGCACTTTTGGAACCGAAAGTGCCGTAAGAAAACGTGGTGGCAGCAGGAATTTGCCGGGGAGTGGTTGACAAATAAAATGGCTTGCGGTTATAATAATATTCGGTTGCCGGAATGGGCAGATCGCCAGCAAAAGCTTGCAGAGTTGCTGAACGGCGATAGAAAACGAAAATCGAATAGCTTGTCTAAGCGTTAAAGAGACTATAGGGTTTGTACTGTTTCTGAGATAAACAGTAAAGTCCGTAGTCTCTTTTTTATTTGATAAGAAATGCTTTGAAGAAGAACCCCAGGTGTTTTTTTCTGCGAAGAATGTGTCAGAAACGCTCATGAAAAGTGAAAAATAAAAAAGGGAATGGAGATGGAAAAATGGATCAGACCTACATGAAAGAAAAACCAGTTGTCCCGCTGCTGCTTTCGATGGGAATCCCGGTCATCATATCGATGATCGCCGGGGCACTCTACAATATCGTGGACAGCATTTTCGTGGCAATGATCAGTGAGGACGCGATGACGGCGGTTTCGCTTGTCTATCCGATCCAGAACCTTGCGCACGCAGCCGGGGTTGGGTTTGGTGTTGGTATCAATGCGATGGTGGCGAGACGCCTTGGCGAAGGAAAAACACGGATGGCGAACCAGACAGCATCGCAGGGAGTATTTTTAAGTGCCTTACATGGAATGATTTTAACGATTTTAGGAATGGCGGTGATTCCGTATTTCCTGCGGATGTTTACGAGCGATGAGGTAACGATTTCCTACGGACTGACGTATTTTTGCAATGTGTTTCTGTTTTCAACGATCGACACGATGGGAATGGCATATGAAAAGGTCTACCAGTCGGTTGGAAAGATGAAAATATCGATGGCAGCCGTCTTGATTGGATGCGGCGTCAATATCGTGCTGGACCCGATCTTTATCTTTGGCTTAGGCCCCATGCCGGAACTGGGAATCCGCGGTGCGGCGTGGGCGACAGGAATCGGGCAGACGGCGTCGCTGCTGTTTTATTTGATTTTAAACCATGTGAAACCGTTAAATGTGGAGATTTCGCTGCGGGAAATGCGTCCGTCGAAGGAGATCTGCGGCGGTATGTATTCAGTCGGAATCGCGGCAACACTCAATATGGCGCTGACATCCCTGCTTCTGACGGCGCTCAATGCGATTCTGGCACCATTTTCGCAGGTATATATTCTGGTGCTGGGTGTTTACTACAAGCTGCAGGCACTGCTTTATCAGGGAGCCAGCGGCGTGGTGCAGGGAATGCGCCCGCTGATCGGTTACAATTACGGTGCAGGCGAGCAGGAGAGGGTGAAAAAGATCTTCCGCGCGGCCTTCATGATTGTTGGCATTATCATGGCAGCGGGAACCCTGCTTGGCGAGCTGGTGCCGGATTTCCTGATGGGGCTGTTTACGCAGACGCCTTCGACGGTGGAGATCGGCAGAACGGCGCTCCGGCTCATCAGCCCGGGCTTTGTCATGTCAACGGTTTCCGTCATTGCTTCCGGCGCGTTTGAGGGACTTGGAATGGGACTTAAATCTCTGAAAATTTCCCTGATGCGCTATGCCGTGATTATCATTCCGATCGCATTTGTGCTCAGCCGGATCATCGGTCCTACCGGTGTATGGCACGCGTTCTGGCTGGCAGAGCTTATTACGGCAGTGTATGCTGGGGCGAGCTGGAAGCGGACGATTACTGTGTCTTTATAGGGCGTTTTTGGTCTCAAAAAGGCTGCATATATCTGAGGCTAAAAACGTTACTGTTCACACGCGCCCGGTAACGGGATTTTGCCGATGCTTGACTTTACTAGGTATTTGTGTAAAATAATAAGTGGCTGATCGGAACTTCGGCAGATTCGGGCGATGTAAAGCTATGCATTGCCGGGATGCCAGGTACCGGGCGGACAATGATTTACAGTCAGTACACATTTGTACAGAAAAGAAGGTAAGTAAAATGACAAAGATTGATATTATTTCCGGTTTCCTGGGTGCAGGAAAGACTACGTTTATTAAACAGCTTTTAAAAGAAGCAATTTCAGGCGAGAAAGTCGTTCTGATTGAAAATGAATTTGGACAGATCGGCATTGACGGCGGTTTTTTAAAAGACGCTGGCATCGAGATCCGTGAGATGAACTCCGGCTGTATCTGCTGTTCTCTGGTCGGCGATTTTGGACGTTCCCTCGAGGAAGTTCTGACCAAATATCAGCCGGATCGTGTTATCATCGAGCCGTCAGGCGTCGGCAAGCTGTCTGATGTTATGAATGCAGTAAAAAATGTAGCTTCTGAGATTGAGGTTATGTTAAACAGTGCGGTTACCGTGGTAGATGTCAACAAATGCCGTATGTATATGAAGAACTTCGGTGAGTTTTTCAACAACCAGATCGAAAATGCAGGCACGATCGTGTTAAGCCGTACCGATGTAGCGGATCCGAAGAAGGTACAGGGTGCGGTTGAGATGCTTCGCCAGCACAATGCAAAGGCAACCATCGTGACCACTCCATGCAGCGAGCTGACCGGCGCACAGCTTCTTGAGATGATCGAGCAGGAAGATGATATGGCAGAGGAGCTGATGAAAGAGGCAAGAGAGCATATGCATGAGCATCATCACCATCATGATCATGACGATGACTGCGATTGCGGCTGCCATGACCACGATCATGAGCATCACCACCATGACGATGACTGCGACTGTGGCTGCCATGATCATGATCACGAGCACCATCATCATGACCATGATGATGACTGTGGCTGTCACGATCATGATCATGACCATGAGCATCATCATCACGACCATGATGACGAGTGTGGCTGTGGCTGCCATGACCACCACCACGATCACGAAGGACACCATCATGCAGATGATGTATTTACAAGCTGGGGCTTGGAGAATGTCGGCGTGATGAAGAAAGAAGATCTGCAGAAGATTCTGGATGATCTGGCTTATGGTGATAAATACGGCGAGGTTCTGCGTGCGAAAGGCATGGTTCCGAGTGAAGAAAAGGGCGTATGGCTGCATTTTGATATGGTTCCGGAGCAGGCTGAGATCCGTGAGGGAGCACCGGATTTTACCGGAAAGGTGTGCGTGATCGGTGCCGAGCTGGACGAAGAGGGTCTGAAGGCAGCGTTCAACGCGTAAATACAAGGAGAATGAACTATGAATGAAGATAAGATGCCGTTGTTTCTCATCAATGGTTTTCTGGAAGCTGGAAAAACCCAGTTTATTAAATTTACAATGCAGCAGGATTATTTCCAGACCGAAGGAAAAACACTTCTGATTGTCTGCGAAGAGGGCGAGGAAGAGTATGATGAGGAGCTTTTAAAGCAGACTCATACAGCGGTTGTCTATATAGAGGAAGCGGAAAAGCTGACGCCGGAATACCTACAGGATCTGGAGCTTCTTTACAATCCGGAGCGAGTTCTGATGGAGTGGAACGGTATGTGGAATCTGGATGCCCTGAAACTTCCGAACGATTGGGATCTGTATCAGCAGATCACGATCATCGATGGTTCCACATTTGATTTATACCTGCAGAACATGAAACCATTGATTGGTGCCATGGTCCGCAACACGGAAATGATTATCATGAACCGTTGCGACGAGATCGAGGATCTGGATGTATACCGCCGTACTTTAAAGGGCATGAACCCGCAGGTTCAGATCGTATTTGAGGACGCAGAGGGCGAAATTGAGGAAGTGACCGAAGCGGATCTTCCATTTGATGTCAATGCCGAAGTGATCGAGATTCCGCCGGAGGCATATGGTATCTGGTATATTGATGCGATGGATAAACCGGATCGTTACCGTGGAAAGACCGTTGAATTTACCGGCATGGTACTGAAAACCCCGGATTTCCCGAAGAACAACTTTGTTCCTGGACGTATGGCGATGACCTGCTGCGAGGCAGATATGACGTTCTTAGGTTTCATGTGCAAGGCAAAAAATGCCCGTCTGCTTGAGACGAAAGACTGGGTCAAAGTACGTGCCCGTGTAGAATATGAGTATATGCCGGAGTATGAGGGCGAAGGTCCGATGCTTTATGCAGATTACGTGGAAAAGGCAGAGCCGATTGAGGAGATTGTGCAGTTCTAAGATTTGCAACGGAAAGCTGTGCTTGAAAGAAAAGGTGTGCCCCGGAGTGTGGAAGACTCCGGGGTTTTTAAAAAAGAAAGAGAAATCGAACAAATGCTCGATTTCTCTTTCTTTTATTTAAAATTGGATTACAGCTTTATCTTACTCCGTCATCTTCGGCACCGGAGTAGGTCTTGACCGGTCAAATACCGCGTTGACATCAAACAGGTCACTCAAATGGTCGCCGCCGACTCCACTTTCCGGAAGGTCATAATACATCCGGTAGCCGTCGAGGTTCCGACGCCCCTGTCGCATATAATCGTCGCCGATCTGGACGAAATACTGGGAGGAATCTACGTTACAGAAGTAACGGAATCCCTTGTTGTACAGGTACTGGAAGCGCTCGCTGCTTGTATCATACGGATGCCAGTCCCCAATATCGCTTCCAAACGGGAAGAGGATGATATCACACGGACCAGTCAGCGTTTCGACTTCATTTGCCCATTTATCGGTATCTTCACGGAATTTATCCATTGGGATCGTACCCATGTTGCGGTGTCCCCAGCTGTGGGAGGCAATTTCAAAACCGTCGTCGCGCAGGCACTGGACGACTTTTGCTGCGTTGGCGCGTTCTTCCTCAAAGTTGAAATCCGGGTGTTCCGCTTTGTACTCGTCAGTATTGTAGGCGGAATCGGTGCGGTAGCCCAGGATGCCATTGTAACCGGTAAAAGCAATGCACGCTTTTGCGCCGCGGTAGGAGAAATCCGGGTGCTCTTTGATGAAATCATCCAGTAACGGCACCAGATCATAGGAACCGACGGAAACAGAACCGTCGTCCATCTTCATCTCGTTCGTTGGCTTGCCATCCTCGCCGATAATCATACGGGAGGCAAAGCCATCTCCATCCATGTATTCGTAGTAGCAGACATCATCCTGTGACATGACGAACGGCTTCTTACCTTCCGGAAGCATGATATCGCCCTCCTGAAAATGCCTGGAACCGTCCTCTGCGGTCACCTCATATGCTACATCGTGCAGACGTACCAGAACGAAACCGCGCTCATACATCGACTGGAGAATCTTCATAAATTCATCCTTGGTCGTCATGACCTGATTATAACCCTTTTCGCGGCTGTCGCCGTCAAATGCTTTCGAGGTATCCATAATCAGTGTATGGAAGAATACATGCGTTACCTTGCGCGGATCAGCGCGCACCAGTGTTTCTTTGGTGGCGTTGTATTCGTCGATCGCTGCCGTCACGGACTCGTCAGATGCGTATGTGCTGCTGGACAGGAGATTGATTGCTCCGTCATAGTCATAACCGTCTGCCAGAAGCTTTGCCTGAGCGATGACACCCTCGAGGCTGTCATCAGCAGGTGCAGATGCATTATCAAGGGAAATTACTCCATTTTCAGAATCCGTTTCGGTTGACGCTGGAACCGAAGATGCATGTTCTGCCGGAGAGCGGCGCACCCAGAGGAACGCGGCAATTCCAAGCAGTACAATCAGAATGCCGATTAAAATTAAATACGGAAGTTTGGAGGAACCGCCGTGCCGTCGCCTGGAACGTCCGCCACGTGCAGAAAATCCAACGCTTCCAAGGGAGGAATTTCTTCTCATCATAGTTTTCACCTTTTGTTTATTCATATTTATCTGTCGTTTTTTGCGTCAGATAGTAATAACAGGCCGAGAAAGTTTGCCACCGACTCGACACAGCAAGAAAGAGATCGGAAAACGTTTTTATAAGCCTGTCTGTGTTCTTATAGTATACCATAAAAAGGAAAGGTGGTCTATGACAGTTTCTTACAATTCTCTTTGGCATAGGGACGGGCGGATATGCCATATCTTGAGAAGAGAGTATGTGCAGACGGGGGAAGATATGAATGAAAAATGTATCATGCAGGGAGAGGCGTGGTATTTGAAATGGAAGCGTGTGGAAAAATGGTGTTGGTTTGTGAAAAAGAGGCTGTTTCGGGAAAAAGAATGTATGTGTTGGGACGAAGGGGGCAGAGACAGAAGAAGAGAGTATTTAAACAAAAATGCTTGGAGAGGGCTGGCAGCGATTGGTGTAGCGGTTGTGCTTACGATGGGAGAATGTGTGTCAGGCATACAGCTTGGAATTGGTAAATTTGGGGGAAGTGGTATGCTCACATCTTACGCGGAGGAACTGTGGATTCCCGTTTCAGTAACCGCAGAGACAGCGCAGGCAGCAGAAAATGCCGCTGAGCTTCCCGTCCAGGCACCGGAGGCGATCCTTATGGAGGCCTCCACCGGAACTATTTTGTACGAAAAAAATGCGGACGAGGCGCGAAATCCAGCCAGCGTGACGAAGATTATGACGCTGCTTCTGATTTTTGATGCGTTACATTCGGGAAAAATTCATTTGCAAGATGAGGTCACGACCAGCGCGCATGCGAAATCCATGGGGGGATCCCAGGTGTTTTTGGAAGAAGGGGAGGTACAGACGGTCGAAACGCTGATCAAGTGCATCGTCATTGCATCAGGAAATGATGCCAGTGTGGCAATGGCAGAGTATATCGGCGGCAGTGAGGAGGCATTTGTTGCGATGATGAACGAGCGGGCGAAAGGGCTTGGAATGGAGACCGCAAAGTTTGAGGATTGCTGCGGTCTGACGGCGTCTACGACGCACGCGATGTCGGCGCGCGACATTGCCCTCATGTCGCGGGAATTGATCACGAAGTATCCGGAAATTTTTCAGTATTCAACGATCTGGATGGAAAATATAACGCACCGGACCAAGCAGGGAGAGAAAGAATTTGGACTTTCCAATACGAATAAGCTGCTGAAAATGGTGACAAATTTTGAGGTGACGGGACTGAAAACAGGTTCTACATCGCTGGCAAAATATTGCCTGTCCGCAACCGGGCGGAAAGATGGCGTTGATCTGATTGCCGTCATTCTGGCAGCACCGGATTATAAGGCGCGGTTTGCGGATGCGGTCACATTATTAAATTATGGGTTTGCAAATTGTCATCTTTACAAAGATGAAAATCCGGGAGCTGTGCCGGAAACGACGGTGGCAGGCGGCATCCAGGAACAGGTTGCAGGGCGTCTGCGGGGAACCTTTTCTTACCTTTCGATGGAAGGAGAGAATCTGGATGGAATCGAAAAAGAGTGGATGATGGAAGAATCCTGCAAAGCGCCGGTTCGGGAAGGTGATGTGATCGGACATCTGGTCTACCGGCTGGATGGACGGGAATTGGGAAGTGTAGAGATAGAAGCGGCAGAAACGGTGGAGAAAGCGGGACTCTGGGACTATTTTAAGAAGGTAATGGGGGTGTTTGCGGCATAAAAATAAAGAGCTGTCATGTTTGAATAGTGATACACGACAGCTTTTTTCATGGCTAGTTATTCATTCTGCAATCCAGCCGCTTTTTCAGAATACGTGGTCGTTACCAGTTTTTCATAAGGAATCCGTTCCTTGAGTTCACCTGCTTCTTCCAGAATATTTTCCAGAAGCTCAAAGCTGTCCCTGTGGAAAATGGTATCATTTTTCCAGGTGTCCTGCGCTTTGTAGCGTTCAACGATGCGGGCGATTGCCGCGCGGTCTGTTTCTGGAAACTGAGGTTGGATTGTCTCGGCGATTTCATCCGCACTGTGGGAGTTGACGTAAGCTAAGCCCTTCTGGATGGCATTCGTGAACGACTGGATAATTTCCGGATGCCTATTTAGATAGCTCTGCTTTGCACAGTAGGCGGTGTAGGGGACATAACCGGAATCGACGCCGAGCGAGGCGACAACGGTGCCATTTCCTTCGGTTTCAAGGGTGGTGGCGAAGGGCTCGAACTCGACCGTGTAAGATAGAATACTGCCCTTGTTTTCTTATATAAGCAATTTCACGTCTTTAATTTTTCGTGTATCAGGATCTACTAAAATTTCTTCGATCGTTTGTTTCCAGAACGCCCGTTTATGGGAATTATCCAGGCGTTTATATAAAACTTTCCAGTCACCGGAGAATTGCCGTTCTACACATTTCAGACGCTTCCGTTTTTCTTCAAGTTGGCGATCATCAGATGTGGATAGGAGAGCGGTCAAGCGCTCATATTCCCGATCATAATATTCTTCTGACAGCCGCCCTTTTTGGTACATGGTATTTAGGCGGTTCAATTCTTCCTGTACTGATTGAGCGGAGCGGGCGGGCTTCGGCGATGCGTTGCCTGCGTCCATATAAAGATTTACCTGAGCGGACTCAATGAAGGAGTCAATGTGTTCAAGCAGATAGGCTTCGATCGCGCTTTCACGAAGCGAGGCTCCGGAATGGTACTGAAATTTCCCCATGCAGTTATAGCGGGTGTCGCAGTAAACGGCGCCGTTTTTCCGGATCGCTTTCCGCTGCCGGCCGGAGAATTTGCATCCGCAGATCGGACAGGTAATCAGGGAACTGAATATGTATACATATCCGGAAGGACTCCATGATTTTGCCTGCCTGGATTTAAGGAGCATATGATATTGCTCCATCGTCATATAGGGTTCACAATAAGGTGCACCATCCTTGTCAATTCCCGCGTATTTGGGGTTATGGAATATTTTATCAACCTTGTAATAGCTGGGGGCGTTTTCGCCGTATTTGTCAGCGATATACCGCGTCGTGTGACGAATGGAAAAGCAGGAAAAATAATGTTGGATGGCGTCCTCGACGACGGACCGAGTAGCCGGATCTTTTTTGATGTAGCCATTTTCGATGATGTAACCGTAGGGCGCACACATTCCGGTCACGCACATTCCCTTTGAACGCTTATAGTCGAAAACAGCTTTAATACGTTCGGAGGTTCGATCGCATTCCGCCTGGTTTACGGATAGCATGATATTGATAACCATCTGACCGTTCGCGGTCGAAGAATCATAATTTTCAAAAATGGTTTTCCAGTAACAGTGGTGTTCTCTTAATATTTCTTCGGTAATATTGTAGTCTTTGATATTCCGGAACCAGCGATCGAGCTTGGTTACCAGAATCATGTCAATTTTATCTTTCCGCACGTCCTCCAGCAGCCGCATAAGACCTTTGCGCCGGGACATACTTTTCCGGGCAGAGATTCCCTCATCGGCATAGACTCCGGCGATGATATAGCCGTTTTTGTTGGCGTAGTCCTCCAGTGCAAGGCGCTGGGCGGGGAGAGACAGGCCGTTTAAATGCTGTTCTTCCGTGCTGACGCGGATGTAAATACCAGCGCGCAGGGGGATGGATGGAAAAGTA
>OFRZ01001642.1_pt1 | contig 13339 bp, 15 predicted proteins | sample 1543181 | NCBI WGS metagenome assembly OFRZ01 (sample SAMN04209245, study PRJEB22552) | human gut metagenome | biome: gut; material: feces | host: Homo sapiens | place: USA: Oklahoma | reverse complement strand
ACCCGAGAATCATAGGCAATAAGGTGCTGCCAAACGGAAAGAAGAAAACCGGAATCGGGCAGTTCATCAGGAAAACAAGCCTGGATGAATTCCCACAATTCTTCAACATACTAGTGGGAGATATGAGTCTGGTAGGCACCAGACCACCGACACTCGATGAGTGGGAGAAGTATGAGCCACACCATAGAGCCAGAATGTCATTCAGACCGGGACTGACCGGGCTGTGGCAGGTGAGCGGCAGGAGCAATATCACGGACTTTGAGGAAGTGGTGAAGCTGGATACCCAGTATATTAGGGAGTGGAGTGTTAAGGGGGATGTAAAGATAATTTTTCGAACTTTAACAGGAGTATTAAGAAATGATGGAGCAATGTAAGGAAAAACTTAATATTGCTATGTTTGGTCAAAAAAGAATTCCATCAAGAGAAGGCGGAGTTGAGATAGTAGTTGAAGAACTTTGTACAAGGATGGTTGCACAAGGGCACAATGTGACTTGCTACAACAGAGGTGGTCATCATGTGAGTGGTTCTGAATATGATTCAAAACGACTTAAAGAATATAAAGGAATTAGGCTTAAAACAGTCCCAACAATAGAGAAAAAAGGTCTTGCAGCTGTATCATCATCATTTTTTGCAGCATTATGTTGTGCTTTTGGCCGGTATGACATTGTTCATATTCATGCTGAGGGACCGGCATTTTTCGCGTGGTTACCAAAACTATTTGGTAAAAAAGTGATTGTAACAATTCATGGATTGGATTGGCAACGTGAAAAATGGAAAAGTGGATTTGGCTCAAAATTTATTCATCAGGGTGAAAAGAATGCTGTGAAGTATGCGGATGAAATTATTGTGCTGAGTAAAGGCGTTCAAGATTATTTTGAGAAAGAGTATGGAAGAAAAACAGTGTTCATTCCAAATGGAGTGAATAGACCAAAAATCCAAGAAGCTGAATTAATTACAGAAAAATATGGTTTGGAAAAAGATTCTTACATATTGTTTTTAGGACGATTAGTCCCGGAAAAGGGGATTAGATATTTGGTTGAGGCATTTAAGAATGTTAAGACTGATAAGAAGCTAGTAATAGCAGGTGGTTCAAGTGATACAGACTCATTTATGAATGAATTAAAGGATCTAGCAAAAGATGATGACAGGATTATTTTTACAGGATTTGTTCAGGGGCAGATATTGAAAGAACTATATAGTAATGCTTATGTATATACGTTACCTTCAGATTTGGAAGGAATGCCACTGAGTCTTTTAGAAGCTATGAGCTATGGGAATTGTTGTCTAGTTTCGAATACCCAGAGTGTACAGAGGTTGTAGAAGATAAGGCATTGGTATTTAAGAAGTCAGATGTAGAGGACTTGCGAGAAAAACTGCAAGAGGCCTGTGACCATCCTGAAATGGTTATGAAAATGAAGAATCAGGCAGCTGACTTTATCTGCGAGAAATATAGCTGGGATGAAGTTGTAAAGGAAACGATGAAACTGTACAGGAGATAATAATAGATGAGAGTATTGATAATAAATAATCTCCTCTAACCGAACGCAGGTAGTGAGATGCACATAGTGAAAATGCTCAAAAAATAGCGTAATTACTGCACCTTTCAAGAGATGGGTGGAGCTGTGAGAGCGGTTTTTTCTCGCTACCTAGGTTCAGTAACAGCAGATGTAATTATCATAAGAACTTTCAGTATCACTACCTGCGTTTGTATGGAGCACTCTGGTTTATGAATAACATATTGGAAGTGCTTCATCTGAACAGAGGTAGTGAAATAGAACATAGAATATAGCGGTTGACATTTTAATTGCTGAGAAAAATATTTATCAGCAGGAAGACAGTACGTAACCCGTATTGTGAAAAGAAATTTATAAGGAGAAAAGGCAATGATAAGAATTCTTCATTCTGTCAGCAATATGGATCGTGCTGGTATTGAGACAATGCTGATGAACTATTATCGATATATGGATAAGTCAAAAGTCCAGTTTGATTTCTTGTGTAACAAGAAAAAGCCGGGAGCATATGATGATGAAATCAAATCTATGGGTGGAAGGATTTACCATACACCGGGACTGAATCCAGCGAAGTATCCTGAATATCTCAAGTTTATGAGAAAATTATTCCATGAGCATCCGGAATATAAAATTGTTGAGGCGCACAATGGGGCGCTTGGCGTGTATGCACTTCATGCTGCCAAAGTGAGCAAAATTCCTGTGCGCATTTTTCATGCACATGGAGCAAGCATAACGAAAGACTGGAAGCTTCCAATCAAGCTTGTTTGTAAGGCTTGCCTTCCCACAAATATGACGCATCATTTTTCTTGTGGTGTCGAGGCTGCAAAATGCTATTTTGGACAAAAAGTAGTAGATGAAAATGACTATGTGCTGATTCCAAATGCAATAGACGTCGAGCGCTTTATCTATAACCCAGAAATTCGTAATAAGATTCGCAAGGAAAACGATCTGGAAAACAAACACGTTGTGGGGCATGTTGGACGCTTTATGGCGCAAAAAAACCATACATTCTTAGTGGATGTTTTTGCAGAGGTCTTAAAAATTGATTCTCAGGCACATCTTGTTCTATTAGGCGATGGTGAACTGATGGATGAAATTAAAAGAAAGGCGGCAGACCTTGGTATCAGTGAGCATGTAACCTTCGTTGGAAATGTTGGAAACGCCAATGAGTGGTATCAAGCATTTGACTGCTTTGTTTTGCCGTCAATCTGGGAAGGCCTTCCGGTTGTGGGCGTAGAGGCTCAGGCAGCGGACCTTCCGTGTGTCTTTTCGTCAGCCATTACAAGAGAAATTGGGTTGTCACAGTACGCAAAATTTGTTCCGCTTACAGAATCTGTTTCTGTATGGGCAAAAACACTGAGTGATGCGTTGCAGCAGAATGAGCGTAATGACAACACGAAGTTGATTACAGAACACCACTATAATATTGCCTTTGAAGCGAAGAAACTACAGGAGAGATATTTACAACTTGCTGGAGAAGTGAAATGAAAATCGGAATATTAACACATCAATATATCAACAATTATGGTGCTTTTTTACAAGCGTGGGCACTAAGAGAAGCAATTTCAGAACTATTTCCTGAAGATGAAGTACAGATTATAGATTATGTAAACATAAAACATTATATCATCAATGCCGGGGGGTGGTTTCGATTTTATAAAAATAGAGAAACGCTGAAAGAATGGTTTGCTAAGATTCATATTCCGAACACTTTTGCGAAAGCAAGAAATCAAGAAATGGTCCTTTCCAAAAGATGTTTTAATGCTCGACAGATCAATGAATTAGCATTTGACTGCATTGTTGTTGGCAGTGATGAAGTGTGGAACTACAGAGATACAAAGGGAAATGCTGAACTTAAATTTGGTGTAGGATTAACGTGTAAAAATTTGATTGCATATGCGCCGAGTGTAGGAAAGACGGCAGCGGATGAAGCAATTCCGCAGTATGTTATTGATGGTATCAGAAAGTTTAAGCGGATTTCTGCGCGAGATGACCTGACAGAGCAGCTGGTAGAACAGGTAACAGGGAACGCACCGAAACGAGTTTTAGATCCTACTTTTTTGGCCGAATTTCCACGGGCAGAATTGAAAGCAAAAAGAAAGCCATATATTCTGTTTTACTACTGCGAAAATCTACCGGAAAATATTTTAAATCAAATTTTTTATTATACAAAAGAGCATGGTTTGGCGGTTTATGGCGCGGGTGAATGCGACAAACGATATTCAGAAGTTACTGTAAACCTGACACCATTTGAGTGGGTGGAAATGTTCCGAAATGCGGAGTTTGTGTTTACTGGAACTTTTCACGGTGCAGTATTCTCTATTCTGAATCGCAGACAGTTTAAGGTATATCTGACAAATGAAAGCCGAATCAAAAAAGTAACAGCCTTGCTGAGTGAACTTCAGATTACAAACCGCCCTATCAAAGAGGATTTTTGCTTCGATTTAGAAAGTATGAAGTCGGAAATCAACTATGAAAAAGTGTATGATGTCATAGAACAGAATCGGCAGAGCAGCAAGCAGTATTTAAAAGATGCGATAGGAATGGCAAAAAAATGAGAATAGGAATTTTAACACATCATTACGTAAAAAATTATGGTGCATTCCTTCAGATGAAGGCGATGTATGAAACACTTCGGAGACTGTACCCGAAAGCGGAAATCGTAGTTGTAAACTATGTAAATCCAAGGCATTGGCGGAAGAACATCATTCACATTCTTCATTTCAGATTTGGAATTGACACACCTGCTACTTATATAAAAAAAATTCAGCAATTGCAGACGTTCACGAAATACGAACATACCATTCCTCGTACGCACTCTGTAAAAAGTGCAGAAGAAATTGCGACGTTAAAACTAGATCTAATCGTGTTGGGAAGTGATGAGATCTGGAATTTGTGTGGTTCTGGATATCATCCATTAAAATTCGGAACAGGTCTTGAAGAACAACAGACAATTGCTTATGCACCAAGTGTGGGGGCTGTAACGGAGGATACAGAGGTTCCGGCAGAGGTTGCCTCTGGATTGAAGAATATCGACCGCATTTCAGGACGTGATACAGAAACTGTAAAGTTTATTGAAAGAGTTTCTGGAAGAAACGCAGAAAAGATGCTTGATCCGACATTCCTCTATAACTTTGATGCTAATATTAAGAAAGATAATATTCAGCCGAAACCATACAAATATATATTGATTTATGATTGTAAACTGACACCTTCTATGGTGGAGGAATTGAAACAGTATGCACAGAATAACAGCTTGAAGATCATCGGCGCGGGTGATTATAAAACATATTATGATGAAGGATTTATTAATCTGAGTCCTTACGAATGGGTTGATTTGTTCCGAAATGCGGAAAAAATAATTACTGGAACATTTCATGGGACGGTATTTTCTATCAAGTATGAAAAGCCGGTTGTATGTTATCCGACTGAAAAAAATCGAATCAATAAAATACATTCCCTGTTGGAAGATATGAAAATTCCATCAAGACTTCTTGAAATTGGAAGAGAAAAAGAACTGATCAACATGCTGAATAAGCCGATGAACTATATGCAGACACAGGAATACATCGCTAGAAAGGTTCAGGAGGCGGATGAATTTCTGGTGGGAGAAAAAAGATGAGCGAGATTATTCTATACAAGGATAAAAAAGAATGTTGTGGATGTGGAGCTTGTATGAATATTTGCCCGAAATCGGCAATTAAAATGCAGGCGGATGAATATGGATTTATCTATCCTGTAATTCAGCAGGACTTATGTGTTCAGTGTGGAGCATGTATGACGGTTTGTGGGTACCAGAACAAACCCAAAACGGAAGAACCTAAAAAGGTTTATGCAGCTGCCTCTAAAAATAGTGTTTTGTTACGGAAGTCCGCATCTGGTGGTGCTTTTGCAGTGATTGCAGAAGCTGTTTTGAAGAACGAGGGCATAGTATACGGTGCAGCACTCCCTATGGAAAATGGAATACTGGAACCGAAACATATTCGCGTTGATTCACTGGATAAGCTGATCTTATTACAGGGTTCAAAGTATGTTCAGAGCGAAATTGGAGATACTTATTCGCAGGCAAAGCGGGATTTGATACAGGGAAAAGTAGTTTTATTCTCTGGAACACCCTGTCAGATTGCTGGGTTAAAAAAATACTTGAAAAAAGAATATAACAACCTGATTACAATAGATATCATTTGTCATGGTGTTCCTAGTAAGAGATTGTTTCAAGATTTTATAGAATTTCATGGAAAAAAACTTGGTGGTAAAATTACTGAGTTCTATTTCAGAGATAAGACCAAAGGACAGGGAATGATCACGCGGAGCGTCTATGTGGGTGAAGGACATGGATTTAAGGAAAAAGTGTTGATGGGCGGATGCACTGCATACATTCATTTTTTCTCTAAGTCCTATACATATCGTGAGAATTGTTATTCCTGCCCATTTGCATCAGAAGAGCGTGTAGGTGATTTGACTGTAGGCGATTTCTGGGGGTTCCATGAGGAATATCCTTCCTATGATGTAAAGCAGGGACTATCCAATGGAAAGGGAATCTCTTGCCTATTGGTCAATACGGATAAAGGCAATAATGTTCTGGAACAGTGTGAAGATCAGTTTGCGCTGATGACTTCGGATTTTGAAAAAGTTGCAAAACATAATGATCAGTTGTATTCTCCGAGTAAATATAGTCCTAAGCGTGAGGAAATCTTGAAACTGTACAAGGAAAAAGGTTATGAGGCCGTGGATCAGTATTTCCACAAAACCTGTAAGAAAGATATTGTAAAGTATACGATTTCTGGGATGGTACCCAAAGGACTAAAAAGAACAATAAAAAAAGTGATGGGTAGAATAAAACGATAAAAAGTATAGAATACAGGATGGAAAGAATGCGATATGGAGTAATATAACTATGATATTTTTGATTGTTTTTATATTAACGGCAATTTGGGCGGCATCGAGAGGAAATAAAAAATTCATTATATTTTTTATGGCATTTTACCCGATATTGCCGGACTATTTTTCAATTGAACTAGGTGGAGGTATGCCTCTTCTGAAAGCCAGCAGAATTTTGTTGCTGATACTTCTTCTATGTGTATGTTTCCGAAACAAAAAAATAATACTAATTAGGAAACCCTTGAAAGCAACTGGCCTATATTGGCCGTTGATTATTTATTTTGCAGCAAGAATTTTGGCAAACGGGTATTATGTTTCAAGCTTATCTGATGCAATCAATACGGAGTTTACAGTCATTGTTGAGCAACTGATACTGATTGTCTTGATTTGTCAAATTATACAGGATCAAGAAGATGTGTATCTGTGCGTGAAAACAATCGTAGATGCAAGTGGAATAATAGCAGTTATCAGCATTATCAATGTTCTGATTGGCTCAAATTTGTTTTATTCTTTGAATACGGTATCTCGGAATGTTTTAATGGAGTCTACGGTAAGAATGGGCATCATTCGTGCAGAAGCTACATTTGGGCATCCGGTATACTATGCAATGTATTGTGCGCTTATTATCCCCTTAGCATTGTATATGTGGCAAAATGAAAGAAGAAGGTGGAATGGATGTATTCTTGGTCTAAATATTGTCGCAGCATTCTTAACAGAGTCAAGAGGAACAATTGTTGTACTGCTTGCGTTGCTTTTGGTGTTTATACTTATTACAGATAAAAAAACAAGAAATAAAATTTTTTGTGCAGGTTGTGTAATTGCTTGTTTGGCAGTGTTTGTTTCTTTTGCGGTGCCGACTGTTTCACAACAATTTACAAACATAATTAAATCAATAATAATTGCGTTTGGAGATAGTGGAGAAACAATTGAAAATTTTGGCGGAAATTCTTCAACGGGGCTTTCGTCAAGAATGATACAGTTATCGGGTATTTCTTGGATGCTGATACATAATGCAGTATTTGGACTGGGAGCAAGTTGCCATACAAGGGGGAAATTAAGTTATCGTATAAATGGAGTATGGCAGGTAAGAGATACCATTGACAACGGTTATGTTGGATATTTTGTAGAGGAAGGTTTGTTAGGTGGAATTGCATGTTTTAGCTTATTCTACTCGCTTCTTAAATCTTCTTGGAAAAAAGCAACATTCAAAAATTCAAGAAACATGAATAACAGCTTTTTTCTCTGTTTTGTGTCCTATGTGGCGGTAATGCTGTCTGTTGCTGATGTATCGCAGTTGCTTTGGGTAATTATTGCTTTATATATAACATATAATGCGAAAGCACAAGCAATTGCAAGCGAATAATTTGAGAGGTGTAGTATGTGTCGATGCTTAATATTATTATCTACATATAATGGCGAAAAATATTTACCAGAACTATTGGAAAGCGTACTAGCGCAGAAGAACATATATGTTGATATTCTTGCGCGTGACGATGGTTCTACAGATAAAACGGTTGAAATATTGAAAAAGTATGATAGGGTTAAAGTTTATGGAGGGAATAATTTAAAACCCGCGAAAAGTTTTCTGGACTTGATTTGGAAAGCGGATATAAATTACGATTATTATGCGCTGTGTGATCAGGATGATGTCTGGAAAGAAGAAAAAATCATTTCTGCTGTAAAATGTATTGAGAATATAGACAAGCCTGCTTTATACAGTAGTGCAGTTGAAGTGGTGGACAAAGACTTAACATTTATCCGAAAATCGTTTACAGATAATACATTTAAAAATCCATTGTATGATATTCTGACATATGGAACACCAGGATGTACATTTGTGTTTAATAAAGCACTGATGGAAAAGCTGAAACAATACAAACCTTCAGTAATTAGTATGCATGATAGCTGGATCAGCTTTGTGTGTCTTGCTGTGAATGGCTTTTTTTATTCAGATCAGAATGCCTATATCATGTATAGACAGCATGATGCAAATGTTTTGGGAGCACAAAGGCATTCTCTGAAAGATACACTGAGGGGGATCATTAAAAATAAAAATGTCCTTAGAAGTGATATGGCGAAGGAAATACTAAAAGGGTATTCCGAGATGATGCCAGAAAAAACAAAAGAAGATTTTATATTTTTTGCAGAATACAAAGATAATTTGAAATATAAATTGAAGATTTTGATGCTCCCATATAATAAAAAGAAAACAACCAAGAGAACATTTGAAAAAGTAAAACTTCGAATCGTGTTTAATACGATATAAAGTGGAATTGAAGATTGAGAGCATTGAATCTTCAAAAAATAAAGGAAGAGAAAGTCTACAATGTCAACATCACTGAAAAAAGGACTGATGTACGTCCTTATAGCAAATTTTATCAATTTAGGATTTAACCTGATAACAAATTTTGTCCTTCCAAAGGAATTAAGCGTGGAAAGCTACGCAACGATAAAGACATTTCAGCTTTATGTAAGTTATGCCGGTCTGTTCCACTTTGGCTTTGTCGATGGAATGTACTTGAAATACGGAGGGAAAAATGTTCAAGATATCCGAGGAGAAGATTTAAGAACAAATCTTTCTACACTGAGGTTTTTTGAAATTGCTGTTACGATTATTTGTGCTTTTGTCGCAGTTGTTTTAAAGCAAGAAGTTTTGGTGTTTTTTGCATTATCGATTCTACCGTTGAATCTGGCAAACTATTTTAAACAGCTATACCAAGCAACGGGGGAATTCTCTCTTTACGGGAAAATCATGAATGCAAATACGATTTTGATCTTTTTTGCAAACATGATGTGGGTATACTTAATTAAAACAGATAATGCACAATGTTTTCTATTTAGTAACGTCATTGTGTATTTTATCGTGTGGATTGCCTTGGAATTGAATTGCAAAAAACTTGTTGCAGGCGAGCATAGAGGAACTTCTTTCTCTTTAAATGAGTTATTAAATAATATTAAAGGTGGTATTTTGCTGACAGTCGGAAATTTGTCATCTGTTGTGCTTACGAGTATGGATCGATGGTTTGTTAAGGCTTTGATGACTACGTTGGCATTTGCACAGTATTCGTTTGCTGTTAGTATGGAGAACTTTATGAATGTTGCAGTTACGCCAGTGACTACAACATTATATAATTATTTCTGTAAGGCCACTGATAAATCACAGATACGAAAAACAAGAAATTATGTAATGGTTTTTGCAGCTGCAATTGTTTCGTGTGCTTTTCCTGCAAGGTTTATTTTAGAGATATATTTGACGAAATATATTGATTCAGCTAAAGTTATGTTTTTGCTTTTTGCGGCTCAGATTTTTTATATTGTCATAAAAAGTGTATATGTTAATTTGTATAAAGCACAGAAAAAACAAAATATTTATTTCATAAAACTAACGATGATTATTGTTGTAGGATTTATATTTAACATTGTCTGCTATGGAATCTATAAGGTTAAGGAAAGTTTTGCAGTAGGGACACTGTTATCAGCAATTTGTTGGTATTTTCTATGTCTGCCTGATTTTAAATGGATGGAATACAATACCAAAGAGAAATTGTATCCTTTTATTCAAACATGTGCCTTTTTGGTGTGTGGATTTTGTTTTAGTGCAGTTCCTGGATTTTTAATCTATATTTTTGAAATCGCAGTAGTGTCTTATGTTTCATTTCCGAGAGAAGTACGTGAGTTTTCAACTAAGGTGAAGATTCGTATTAGTGGTTTGAAACGTTAAGCTGGAAGGATAAACATGCATAACTACTGAATATATAAATGTCTTTCTGTTATATAGTACTTTAGCTGCTTTTTGCACATTTTAACTTGGAGTTTCTGCTTTTTTGCAGACAAAAAATTGGATTTTAAGAGATGAGAATAAGATGACAGAAGTAATTAAAATACTCAATAATATTATAACTAACGTACTGACTGCCCTATACAGACCATGTGGCTTTTCACTTCTTTTGTCTTTTTTTTCTATGTTTTTTTACTTATATGCGTATCGACCAATTAATGTTGGAAAGGGATGGAAGGCTGCAATTATTGTGTGGCACGATACTTTTAAGGAATCAGCGTTGTTCCGTAAATTGTTTCTTTTGTGTTTTGTTACTTCGCTCATTTTATTTAAGACTCTCCTAAATAGAGATCTATGGATGAACCCGTTATCTAACGTTATGGGAGGTTGGAGCATTTGGGAAACAGTGAATGGAAAAAAGAAGCTTACAACAGAATGTATTGAGAATGTGATTATGATGATGCCATTTAGTGCTACGTTGATATGGACATTTGGAGAAAGGCAGAGGATGATTTGGAAAGGCATAAAGATAACTTTTTGTCTTTCTGTATCCATAGAATTTCTTCAATTGTTTTTGAGATTGGGCACATTTCAGTTATCAGATATCTTTTATAACACATTGGGGGGGATGTTTAGGAAGTGTAATATATGGGGGATGCTGGAAAATGATAGGCAAGCAACAATGATTTTCACTTATTAGACTTTTAGTAGAAGAAGTGAAGAAACGAATGAAAGGTATTATTTTAGCAGTAGGTTCAGGCACACGCCTGTACCCATTAAGAAAAGTAACAAGTAAACAGCTTTTGCCAATCTACGACAAACCGATGATTTATTATCCGATGTCCGTTCTGATGAACGCTGGCATCCGCGATATTTTGATTATTTCCACACCGCAGGATACTCCTCGTTTCGAGAATCTGCTGGGAGATGGACACCAGTTTGGTGTGAATCTGACCTATGCGGTTCAGCCGTCTGCGGATGGACTGGCACAGGCTTTTATCATTGGTGCTGATTTCATCGGAAACGATTCTGTGGCTATGGTGTTGGGCGACAACATTTTTGCGGGCCACGGATTGAAGAAGAGATTAAACGCAGCGGTGGAAAAGGCAGAAAACGGCAAGGGCGCAACGGTGTTTGGCTATTATGTGGACGATCCGGAGCGATTCGGTATTGTTGAGTTCGACAAGAACGGTAAGGCCATTTCTATCGAGGAAAAGCCAGAACATCCGAAGAGCAACTACTGCGTGACTGGTCTGTACTTCTATGATAACCGTGTAGTCGAGTTTGCCAAGAATCTGAAACTGTCTGCCCGTGGTGAATTAGAAATTACCGATTTGAACCGTATGTATCTGGAAGATGGTACTCTGAATGTGGAATTGCTAGGTCAGGGCTTCACTTGGCTGGATACAGGTACACATGAGAGCCTGGTGAATGCCACCAACTTCGTAAAGACTGTCGAGCAGCATCAGCATCGTAAGATTGCTTGCCTGGAAGAAATCGCATATCTGAACGGATGAATCAGCAAGGATGAGCTGATGGAAGTCTATGAGGTCATGAAGAAGAACCAGTATGGTCAGTATCTGAAGGATGTCATGGACGGCAAGTATCAGGAACATCTGTATTGATAAAAGAAGAAACAACGATGAAAGAAACGATTGATTTACTTGGAAAGATCCTCACAAATATCCTGACTGCTCTCTATGAGCCGTTTGGATTCTCGCTCCTGCTTTCCTTTTTGGCTATGTTTTTCTATCTGTATGCGTATGAGCCAATACATGCTGGCAAAGGCTGGAAGAATGCCATAGTGACATGGTATCAGAAGTTCAAAGAGAGCGTGTTCTTCCGGAGGTTGTTTTTCTTAGCTTTTGTGACCTCACTTATTCTGTTCCGAACCCTGTTAAACCGCAATCTTTGGATGAATCCTTTATCCGATGTCATGGGTGGCTGGGGCATCTGGGAGACAGTGAAAGGTGAACAGAAGCTGACCACCGAGTGCATCGAGAACGTAATCATGATGGTACCGTTTTCAGCAGTAGTGGCGTGGACGTTCGGAGAGAAGATAGGAAGCGGCTGGAAGAAGATACTGTGGCAAAGCGGAAAGATAGCATTTATCTTTTCAGTAAGCATAGAGATGTTGCAATTATTGCTTCGCTTGGGTACGTTTCAGCTATCAGACATTTTCTACAACACAGTCGGTGTAATGATCGGCGGATTGATGTATTGTGCGGTGATGAAGGTAAGAAAGCGTCTGTAAAACTGGATGAAATTGTGATATACTGGGAGCGGTAGCTCCCTACGCTGCTCTGATAATCACACACCTCTCCGTGGTGAGCAGCAGGCAACGATCTATTATGATCGGCGAAGATGTGATAGATTTTTATGTTAAATTGAAAGAAGATGAACATATGTTATCACCAGAGTTGAAAAAACTTTTAAATGACCTCCGGGCAGGAGAATCAAATATAAGAATTGATCGAGAAAAAATCCAAGCTGAACTTGAGACTCTCGATAATACACCCGTATTTCTGAAGCATAGCCTTTCGATGTCAACGAGAGTGTGCCCTACTTGTGGGAGGGAGCTATGATGGATTATAGAGAATTAAGAAAACTAAAAGCTCAGCTAATAGAAAAAGAAAATAAAACAGAGGACGAACTTCATTTATTGATGGAACTTCAGTCGTTAAGTAAAGTAATTGATACAATCGGATTCTCCTTACAGATGTCGGGAGATGTGTGTAAAACCTGTGGGAGACCGTTATAATGGAAGGACATTTTCTTGTATGTGAAAATGAAGAAGAGGAATTTGATATCAGTTTCCAAGTTAATTCAACTATGGATAGTGTTATTCCAAAGGATCAACAAGAGCTGTATGTAAAAGCAGAATCTGCCTGCAATATCATTAAAGCATTAGAAAATACGGATAAACAAACTAAGAAAAAGTATTTTGATAAGCTACTTTCCTTGTCTCAGGTTGGACTTGTGGCAAATCCGGCACAGACAGAAACAGCAGAATTTGCATTAATGAAGTTGAAAGATGAAATAGTTCTTGTAGAATGAAAACGTATCAAGAACCACTATATGAAATATTTAGAGAAAATTATAGTGAGATAATAAAAGTAGCAGATGAAGAATTCTCTGCAGGTTTACTATCGGATAGAGAAGCTCAATT
>OFRZ01001640.1_pt1 | contig 13349 bp, 10 predicted proteins | sample 1543181 | NCBI WGS metagenome assembly OFRZ01 (sample SAMN04209245, study PRJEB22552) | human gut metagenome | biome: gut; material: feces | host: Homo sapiens | place: USA: Oklahoma | reverse complement strand
GCCGCGCGGCAAGGAGATATATTGCCAGACCGGAGGGGCCCCGGGGGCGGGAATCGCGCACTCCATATTTTGTTCACAAATGAATAGGTCCCTCAGTCGCATCACTGAGGTTAAAACTGAAGCATTGGCTTCTGATATTGGCGATGACCAGCTGTTTTATGTGTATTGAGACATCGGTCATCTCTGGAGCGCTACTTTACTCCAAAGGCATCAGTTATTTGTTTCCCATCGGTAAAAGGCGGGTTTTGTTCGCCAAGCGTTCTTATATATAGCTAGATACGGGTTCGAACCCGTGCACCGGCAACAAAAAAGCGACCAACCGGAGTTGATCGCTTTCTATTCCATGGTGGGCCGTCAGGGGTTCAGCCTGCTTCGCAGGCGGCCGCTGCGGCGCTTTCGCGCCTTGCGCGCTGCGCTGGCAAACGCTCACGCGTTTACTCAGCTCCGCGCCCCGACGGGTCCGAACCCATGAAAGGGCGACAAAAAAGACGGCCAACCGAAGTTGACCGTCTCAACAATCTTTGGGTGGGCCGTCAGGGGTTCGAACCCTGGACCTTGGGATTAAAAGTCCCCTGCTCTGCCAGCTGAGCTAACGGCCCGCGGGTGGCATTGTACCACGGTCTGGGACTATTCCCAACTCCATTGGCCGTTCTGGAAAATCACAACTTCACGTCCATCAGGCGTAATGCCCACAATATCGATGTCGTCCGTGCCGATCATAAAATCGACGTGCGTGCTCGAGACGTTAACGCCATGCTCCAGAAGCTCCTCCTTGGACATGTCATACCCACCCTCGATGCATTCGGGGAAACCGACACCTAGCGCGAGATGGCAGCTAGCGTTCTCGTCATAGAGCGTATCGTAGAACAGAACACCACTTTCGCGGATCGGCGTGTTCTTGGAAATGAGCGCGACCTCTCCCAGGTGAGCAGCGCCCTCGTCAGTATCGATGATACTTGCGAGCGTTGCCTTGCCCACGCGGGCGTCGTAGTCCACCACGCGGCCGCCCTCGAACTTAATCCAAAAATCTTCGACCTTATTGCCGTGATGGATGAGCGGCATGGCCGAGTACACGATACCGTCGGCGCGCATGCGATCGGGCGAAGTGAAGACTTCCTCGGTGGGAATGTTGGGGAAGAAGGGGTGCCCATCGGGCGTCTTGCCCTTGCCGCCGGCCCACTCGTGACCCTTCGTCATACCAATCGTCAGATCGGTTCCATTTGCCGAGGTGTAATGCAGGCGGTCAAAACGATTGTCGTTCAGGAAGCGCAAGTTCTTTTCGAACGCCGCGTCATGAAGCTCCCAGTCGCTCTCCGGGTCCTGGCCATCGGCACGAGCGGTGTGCAGAATCGCATTCCACAGCTTATAGATTGCAACCTCATCGGCGTCTCCCGGGAACACCTCGCGCGCCCAAGCCACGACCGGAGCGCCGGCGATACACCACGGGTTGATGTTGTAGTCCAGTCCACGGCGCAAGACCTTGCACTGCGTGTTCCTTGCCTTAGAAGCTGCAGCGGGCTTGGCGGGATCGATACCCTTGAGAGCCGCAGGATCCGCACCCTCGATAAAGATAAAGCAGGCACCATCCTGGGCCAGGGAATCCAGCTGCAGGCGCTTCCACTCGGGCGTCTGCTCAAAATAGCTTTTATCGACATGCTCGTACGTGAGCCTCGTCACGGCATCATCGGCCCAAATGACCGTCACGTGGCCAGCGCCGGCGGCATAAGCCTCCGCGACCACCACGCGGGCAAACGGCGCGCACTCGACCGGAGACTGAACGACAACCTCCTGGCCGGGTTTGACGTTTACGCCCTTGCAGACGACCAGGCGCGCGTAGTTTTTAATCTTGGGCTCCAGGGCCTTCATGCCCTCCAGAGCCTCTTCGACCGTCAGGGCAGCTCGAATCATGTGCCACTCCATCTATCTATAGAACAGTAAAAAGGCGCGCCGCAAAAACGACGCGCCTTATATCTTAGCGATAAGTATGAATGCAAACGCTACTTCTTCTTGGAGTCCTTCTTGTCCTCCTCGGCAGCCGCACGCTCAATAAGAGCGTTAAGCTTGTTCTCGGACATGCCCTCGGCCTGCGCGCGGTACATGTTGCGCAGGGGACGAATACGAACGAAGTCGTAGATAAAATCACCCAGAATGATGACATAGGACAAAACGATGCCGACCATCTGGACGGGGCTGGACACCGTGCCGCCGGGAGCGAAGTAGAGCGAAGCCCAAATTGCCACGACGAGTACCATGCCGATGGCGAGCACGGCCCACCAGATACGACGGCGCTTGGTGTAGTCCTCATCCTGCTTGAGGAGGATATTCGACACCGTGTAGATGCGATCCTCGCGGGCACGCTGTTTGGCCTTGCGGGCGCGCTTTTCCTCCTTGGAAAGACCTTCCAGGTTTTCGCCCTTCTCGAGCTCCTTGCGGCGTGCCTTGGATGATGCCGGCACGACGCGAACGGAGCTCGCTGCCTGGCGGGCGGGCTTAGCAGATGCGGCGGACTTGCGCGCAACCCCGGTAACTTCGTGGGATTGCGTGCGCTTGTTCGTGGCGCTACGGGTACTCACTTATGCGTTCTCCTTCATGCTTGTGAACTGGGAGCCCGTGATGATCTGGAAGGCCTCGCGATAGCGCTCGGACGTGCCATCGATGACCTCGGCGGGCAGGTGCGGGGTCTCCCCCGTCATATCCCAGTTGGCTTTGAGCCAATTGCGGACGAATTGTTTGTCGTAGCTGGGCTGGATCTTGCCCTCCTCGTAGCTGGCAGCAGGCCAGAAACGGCTGGAGTCGGGCGTGAGGCACTCGTCGATCAGCGTAACCTTGCCATCGATGACACCGAACTCGAACTTGGTGTCGGCAATGATGATGCCACGGGTCGCTGCATACTCGGCGGCAGCCTTGTAAATCTTGAGGGACAGGTCGCGAATCTGCGCTGCGATATCCTCACCCACGATCTCGCAGCAACGCTCGAACGAAATGTTCTCGTCGTGGTCGCCGATCTCGGCCTTCGTGGACGGCGTGAACAGCGGCTCGGGAAGCTTGGAGGCCTCGGTCAGACCCTCGGGCAGCTGAATGCCGCAGACGGTGCCGTTCTCGTCATAGGTCTTCTTGCCCGAACCGGTCAGATAGCCGCGGACGATGCACTCGATAGGAATCGTCTGGGCCTTCTTGACCAGCATGGCGCGGCCTGCGAGGTAGTCACGATACTCGGCAAACTCCTCGGGGAAATCCGCCGGGTCGATGGAGACGAGGTGGTTGGGAACAATGTCGGCAAACTTATCGAACCAGAATGCCGAGATGCGGTTGAGCACCTCTCCCTTAAACGGAATCTCGTCGGGAAGAATGAAGTCGAACGCAGAAATGCGGTCGGTGGCGACCATCAGCAGGTTTTCACCGGCATCATAGATATCACGAACCTTGCCACGGGAATCCGGACGACGCTCCATCGTAGTCACGTGAGTCACTCCTTACCAAAATACGACAGTAATGCGGGTTCTTTCCCGCACGTTTTCGCAAACTCGGAGCGGCAGAGACGAAACCCCTCCTTCACCGAATAGCGAAAAGCTAGTGCTCCATTGTAGTAGATGCCGCGTCCGCCGTGTGCTCGCGAGGCAGATGAATCGTAAAAGTCGTACCCTTTCCAAGCTCCGACTCCACGGATATGTAGCCGTGATGACGTTCGACAATCTGCTTGGTCACGGCGAGCCCCACGCCCAGGCCACCCGCCTCGCGGGCGCGACTAGCGTCGGCACGCCAAAAACGACCGAAGATGCGCGACAAATCATCCTTGGCGATACCGATGCCCGTATCCGAAACCGCGATATCGACGTGCTTGCGGTCGCTAAGCACCGACACCACGACCCAACCCCCCTCGGGGGTATAGCGCATGGCGTTACTCATGAGGTTGATAACACATTGCGTGATCATGTCGGGATCGGCCTCGACGACATCGTCGTGCCCTTGGGTTTCATCTGCAAAGCGAAGACGAAGGTCACGGTCGGCAAACAGACGCTCCTGGCCGTTCACAATCGATCGCACGAACGGAACCATGTCCACCGGTTCTAGATTGAGCGGAGCCGTGCTGTTTTCCATACGCGATAGGTCGAGCATCTGCTGCACCAGACGAGCCAGGCGACGCGTCTCGGAAGCAACGGTCTCCAAATGCTCATCGTCGGTGGGATACACACCGTCTTGCATGGCCTCGACCGTTGCCAGCATGGCCATGAGCGGCGTGCGCAGCTCGTGGGCAACATCAGAGGTCAGGCGCTTTTCGTGCTTCATATCCTTTTCGAGTGAGGTGGCCATCTCGTCGAAGGTCTCTCCCAGCTGATCGATCTCGTCATCGCCGCGCAGCCCCGTGCGAGCCGACAGGTCGCCGTCACGGATTTGCTTTGCGGTACTGGTGATGCGATGAATCGGTTTGGTGAGCATGCGCGACACGAGCGATCCGATAACGACCGAAATGCAGATTGCAACAACCGCGGCGAGGGCCATGGCGTTAAAGGTCTTCTCCCTAAACGCAGAGTCCGCCTTGGTGAGCAGAGCGTCGGAGCCGATGGCCCACAGCTTTACCTGTCCGACATGCTCGCCGGAAGACGTTACAATCTCGACGTTAGCAACGCTATCGGAGTCGGTTGGAGCAGACGAGACAGGGCTATGCGATGCCCTCTTGCCGCTCGTGTCGTCGGTCGTAGCCTGGTTTTCGCGTACATCGGCGGTGGCGCTTGCCGAGGGCCAGGAATCGTCATAAACGATCACACCCTTTTTATTGACGACCTGCATGCCCAGATCGTCGGAAACTAAACTCGACGTTGCGACCGTGCGCAGTTCTCCCGCGGTCCAAGAGCCGTTTTCCTCATATGAGGTCGCCAACTTCTCGGCAGCGGAGTTTGCGATTTCGACGATATTGGAGCGTGTGTAATCCGAAAAGACCGTGCCCCACACAACAGAGACAACGCCCACCAGCACCAATACCGTCATGAGCGATGTCAGAGCAAAAGCAAGTGCCATGCGCGAGGGATAGCTCATCGTTGGCCGTGAATCGGAACGAGGCGTGTTCCAACTAGCCTTGGAACCCGCCTCGCTCTCCTGCTTGTGCTTTTGTCCGATTTCAAAGCGCGCAGGTGTCATATGTGATTTCCCTATTTCTCGTCCGACTTATCGGTCTTGGCCGGAGCCTCGAAGCGATAGCCGACACCATGGACGGTGTAGAGCCACTTGGGCTTCTTGGGATCATCGCCCAGCTTGGCGCGAAGATTCTTCACGTGGCTATCGATGGTGCGCTCATAGCCCTCAAAGTCATACCCGAGCACTTTCTCGACCAGCTCCATGCGGTTATACACACGGCCGGGATGGCGGGCAAGCGTGGTAAGCAGCTTAAACTCGGAAGCCGTCAGATCGACTTCCTTGCCCTCGACCAAGATCTTGTGGCCCGAGATATCGATGACCAGATCGCCGAAGTCGAGTACCTCGACGGCGGGCTCGTCGGCCTGATGGGCACGGCGGAACAGAGCGCGAACGCGGGCGACGAGCTCGCGCGGCGAGAACGGCTTAATCAGATAGTCGTCGGCGCCGAGCTCAAGACCGATAATACGGTCCTCGATCTCGCCCTTAGCCGTCAGCATGATGATGGGGACATCCGAGGTATCGCGAATGGTGCGGCAAACGCGCTCGCCGGGAATCTTGGGGAGCATAAGGTCGAGCACGACCAGGTCGAACTGATGCTTCTCGAACTCCTCGATCGCGGACTGGCCGTCGCCGACGCCCACAACCCAGTAGCCTTCGCGCTCGAGATAGGCAGCGACGGCGTCACGGATTGCCTTCTCATCCTCGACCAGCAGAATCTTTTTTGCATCTGAAGCCATAACACGGCCCCCCTGTCTCAATTAGCTAAGAACAAGCCCATTTTAACGCACCTGAGCCCGCCGGATGCCGCTATGACGCGGCAGCTCGGCGGGCGGTACTCACAATTACAACGCGTTTATTCCCCTGTTGGCGCCTTTTTAACCCCTCTAAGCTTAAAGAGAGAATAGGCGTGCAGTGACCGTCTCTGGTATACCCTGGCTGTTGCGCACCGTGGCGTACGTAAGGAATGAGTCCGACTTTCCCGCCGTAGCTGGATAATCGCCATACTCCAAAGCGCGGTCGGGCGACAGCAGCGAGCCATAGGTCTTGGCAGAGGTGTCGATCAGGAAATGCGACGCCTGTACCTTAACAAGGTATTTATTCTTCTTGCCAGCCGCACATGCAAGCGGCTCGCGGGACAGGAAGAGATACGGCCCTCCCTCATTACCGATATACGTGCCCATGTTGCCCAGGCTGCCCACGCCACTATAGGTCGCCTCGATAGAAAACACGAAGGTATCGCCCATATATACGGCCTCGAAAGGCGAGACTGACGAGGGAAGAACTAGCTGGGCACGTTTGGTGTTGTTGCCGTCGGTCAGATCGATTGCCGTTATGCCGTAGTAGACGCCCTCGTCGTTGCGGACACGCGGCGAGATGGTCAAAATGCCGTCGCTCGCGCGCGGGGCCGATGCAAAGCGGCCCGTCGATTTCCAAATTACCTCGGCCTTGGATTCATCAAGCGAGCGACGATAGCAAAACGAATCACTACTCGTTTTATTGCCGCCTGCCGAAGGCATTTTATACCAGATGACTGATGACCCGAACGCCGTGAACAGGGGCGGATCATAGTCCTTGCCACCTCGATCGAGCTCAACCACGTCGCCAGAGAGCGAAGCGCCCGACAGATTTTGAGCGTAGAGCTTCCACGATGAATTGGCAAAGTTCATCTCAACCCACGCGAATACGCCGTCGCCGGCACGGACATCGTAGAATGCGTATCCCGTGCCCTCGATAGGATCCTCGATTAATGTGGTAAGCGAGCCATCGCCCAGGTTGAGCACGCCGAGTGTGTTGGCGTGCAGTGCCGATGCGGGCGCCATCATCGCCGCGGCGTAATCGCCGTCGCAGTAGTACAGCAGCGTACCCAGAGGCAGCGTCCACGATGACGCCGGCTCAAGATCGATGTCGACAGCCTCATACTCATCCGTAATCGAGATGATTTTGGAATCGTCCTTGATAACCTGCGGCTCGCCGGCGGCATCATCGCTGGTACCCGTTTTTTTCGAGCATCCGGCAAGCACCGTGGCAGCGCCCGCGGCAGCCCCACCGAGTACAAAGCCGCGACGCGATATTCCGTTCTTGATGTGATCGGCGATACCCATTAGGCGATCTCGGCGCGAGCGGCCTCGATAGCGCGCGTAAGCTGGTCGGCGCAGGAGGTCTTTTTCATACCGCAGGTATTACCGGCGAGAACCTCGATTACACGATCGGCGGGAGCGCCCTCGACCAGCTTGGAGATAGCCTTGAGATTGCCGTCGCAGCCGCCGGTAAACTCAACGCCCACCACCTTGTTGCCGTCATCGGAAAGGTCAAGGTGAATATTGCGAGCACACACGCCCTGAGGCTTGTAATCAAACGAAATCATGCGATCCCCTCTCAGAATGTTATTCGAGACGACTATTATCCCCGTCTTTCCCTAAATGCAACGAGGCGCTTTGCCGGCAACACACATTACCAGCAAAGCGCCCTAAAAAGCTAACGTTATGCCCGAACCTACTCGAAGCTCAGCTGCTCCAGACGATCAAAGACCGTGTCGATACGGGTGAGGAAGTCCCACGGGTCAAAGATCTCGTCGAGCTTCTCCTGGCTGACGGTGCAGCGCGGATCGGCCTCGAGGCGCTCCTTAAAGGTAGGACCGGAGACGCAATCCTGCACCTCGTGCCACGTGGCCATGGCGTTTTCCTGCACGATGGCATAGGCATCCTCGCGGGTGATGCCTGTATCGACGAGAGCCAGCAGCACCTTGGAGGAGAAGATGAGGCCGCGGGTCTTGTTGAGATTGGCCATCATGCGGGCAGGGTACAGCTGCAGGCCGTCGATGACGCGGATGAGGCACTGGAACATGTGGTCAAGGGCGATGAAGCTATCGGCCTGGGCGACGCGCTCGGCAGAGGAGTGCGAAATGTCGCGCTCGTGCCACAGGGCAACGTTGTCGAAGGCGACCTGGGCGTTGGACTTGACGATGCGCGAAAGGCCGCAGACCTTCTCCATAGTGATGGGGTTGCGCTTGTGCGGCATGGCGGAGCTGCCCTTTTGACCCTTGCGGAACGGCTCCTCGGCCTCGAGCGTATCGGTCTTCTGCAGGTTGCGAACCTCGGTCGCAATGCGCTCGCAGGTAGCTGCCGTGGTAGCGAGCACGCCGGCAAGGTAGGCGTGGTGGTCACGGCTGATGACCTGCGTAGACAGCGGATCGTGAACCAGACCAAGGTGCTCGCAGACATACTCCTCCACGAACGGCTCGATGGAGCTGTACGTGCCGACAGCGCCCGAGATGGCACCGAAGGCGACGTTCTTGCGGGCATCCTCAAGACGGTCCAAATCGCGCTTGAGCTCCCAAGCCCAAGAGCCAAACTTCATGCCGAAGGTCATCGGCTCGGCGTGAATACCGTGAGTACGGCCGGCGCAGAGCGTGTTGCGCTCCTCGAAGGCACGGCGCTTGCAGATCTCGCCGAGCTTCTTGACGTCCTCGATGATAAGGTCGCAAGCCTGAGTGAGCTGGTAGCACAGAGCCGTATCACCCAGGTCAGAGCTGGTCATACCGTAGTGAACCCAGCGGCTGGGCTTGGGCTCGCCCTCGGGGACGTCGGCGTCGATGTACTCCTTCATGTTGGTCAGGAAGGCGATGACATCGTGGCGCGTGACCTCCTCGATCTCGTCAACCTTCTCCTTCTCAAAGTTGGCGTGGTCGCGAATCCACTGGGCCTCTTCTTTGGAAATACCGATCTTGCCGAGCTCCGCCTGGGCCTCGCAGGCCAGAACCTCGATCTCCTGCCAAATGGCGTACTTGTTCTCGAGGGAGAAGATGTGTCCCATCTCCGGGCGGGTATAGCGATCGATCATAGCGGCTCCTTTTTGGTTATTGGCACGTTGGTCGTAACCCATCCATTGTACCGTGCGCAGGTGCAAGTATGGGCAGCAGGCATTAACCTAACATTTTGCCGCAAGAGCAGCCATGGGGACATCCGCGTATTTGCTTCGCAAATCCGCACCGGCTGCGGTCGGCAGACCCGGTCCGCGCACACGCACGGGCACAGCGGGTTGGACCCGACGTTCCCGAGGTCCCCCGTACTCGATGGAGCGGGCAACGGGACGTCCGCGCGCCCGCGTCGCGGACGCGCACCGGCTGCGGCGATCTCCTCGGATTCACGGAGACGATGGGGAAAACTTTGTTGAATTGGCCGTCCCGAGTTCTCCCGCGCTCGGTGGAGCGGGCAACGGGACGTCCGCGTATTTGCTTCGCAAATCCGCACCGGCTACGGTCGCCTATCGGCGACCTTGCCTGCTCGCTATAAACGCTTCGCGTTTATTTAGCGCTCGCACCCTGTCGGGTTCGAGTCCCGGCACTATATTGAAAAAAGCACGGCACCGGAACGGTGTCGTGCTTGTGCTTTTTACTGGAGCGGGCAACGGGACTCGAACCCGCGAGTGTCAGCTTGGGAAGCTGATGCCTTACCACTTGGCGATGCCCGCTTGTGTGTTGGCTAGTATAACGCGGTTGTCTTGTTCGATACAAGGGTGTCGATGCTTGTTTTAGCTGTGGAGAATCGTCTGAAAAACAGTCCAATTGTGGAGACAGGGACCTCTGGTGTCCTTATTTCACCATCTTTTACCTGCGGTTTTATTTGATTGTTCCATATGAACCCAATTTGTCGGAAATCGGGCAAGCTTTTGGTCAGCTTCCGGTACTTACCCGCATGAACCTCGGGGGTAGCCTCGTCCCAAGCGCCGCAGCCTCCCCGTGCGGCGCACGAGGGATAAGGAGCAGCCATGTCCAACGCACCCACGCACTCTGTCCACAGCGCAATCGCAACAGGTCCGCTGCTCCTGCTCCTCTTCCTGCTTTTCGGCTGCCTGGCACCGGGAGCCGCATTTGCCGTTGATGGCTACGACCAGCTCGGCTTCCGCACTATTAGCGATGATTGTGGGCCCTTCTTTATCGGCAAGTATGAAGCTCAAGACGCCTCGATTGCCTACTGCATGAACCAGGAGCGCCCCGGCCCCACCAAGCCGGGCGGCCCATGGCTCAACTTTGATCAAGGCTGGGTGTGGCTCGACGACGAGTTCGCGGCAATCGTTTGTCACGGATATCCTACCGCCACGTCGTTTGGCGGTTACCATCTTTCACCCGATCGCGCCCGCGCCGCCACCCAGCTTGCCGTATGGATGCTCAACGGCACTACCCATGTCGACGGCACCTACTCCTACACGACCGCTCAGGGTAAAACCAAGAGCGGACACTTTACCTCCGACAATGAAGTCGTGGCGGCTGCGCGGTGGCTCCACGACAGCGCAAAATCAGGAAGCATCAAAGCCGCTCCGCACCGCGCACGGCGCTATTTGGGACCCATATCGGGCGGCAGCAAACGTCAAGACATGCTCTACGTGCTGCCAGCGGTCTCTGTTTCTTTCCAAAAGAAGTCCGCGAACACCGCCATTACCAGCGGAAACGACACCTATCAGTTTGACGGGGCAACATTCGATATCTTCGAGAGCATGAGCGACGCGCGCGTGGGCACGCTCAAAATGGACGGCAACGGCCGAGCACAGGCAACACTTTTACCCAACACAGCATATTACCTGGTAGAGACAAAGGCACCGGCAGGCTATATCCCTCGACGCGACCGCATCCCCTTTACCACGGAAGGCAATGGTGGTCATGTCACAATCGATGAGCAGCCAGGCACCATCACGTTGCGCATCGTAAAGACCGACGCCGCAACGGGCGCCGGAGCCCAAGCGGGGACCTCGCTTGCCGGTGCCGAGTTTACCTGCGTCTCTCAATCCACCCCCGGATGGACGCAAACCCTCACGACCGACGAAAACGGTCGAGCGGCCCTTGATAACGTTCCCCTGGGAACCTTCACCATCTATGAGTCGAAGGCCCCCGAGGGCTACCTGCTGCCCAGCGACAGCTGGACCTACACCGTTGGAGCCGACCAGCTGGGCGACTCGGGCGTCGTCGAGCTCGAATCTCGCGTTTCCGATATTCCGATTGCATTTGACCTTGAGATTTCCAAATTCAAAGATCATGGCAACAGCGATCAGTCTGGCTTGGAGCAGCCCGCGGAAGGCGTTGTCTTTGAAGTCATCAGCAATAGCTCACAACAGGTTGTTGGAACGTTAACCACAAATATCTATGGTTTTGCCTCCACCAAAGACCAGCCCGGAGCATGGTTCGGCGCGGGCAAGCGGCCCGACGGCGCCCACGGAGCCATCCCATACGACCGTGCCGGCTACACGGTTCGCGAGGTTCCGGAAACCGTCCCCGAGGGTTTTAAACGTGCAGGGGAATGGACCGTCGGGGCCAATCAGATTTCCGACGGCGCCGAGCTTCAATATATCGTAGACAACCACGCTCTGTCGACGCATCTCCAGATTGTAAAACGCGATGCCCAAACAGGCGCTTCTGTTCCCCTAGCCGGATTCACCTTCCAACTCCTCGACAGCAATCACGAACCTGTCTCACAAACTTGCTGGTATCCAGCACATAACGTAATGGACACCTTTACGACTGACGCGACCGGGACCGTCACACTGCCCGAATCGCTCGTGCCGGGCACCTATTATGTACGCGAAACCTCGGCCAAAGAGCCCTATCTTGTCGGCGAAGAGATCGAGGTAAACATACCCACCGACATGAACCTAACGCCCGTTGCAATCGCCTCGTATTATGACCACGCCGCGACCGGAAACATCAGGATCGTTAAAACCGATGCCATAGACGGGAGCGGCCTCGCGGGCGCCGTCTTTGAGATCCGTGCCTCGGGTGATATCGTGCGCCCCGACGGTAGCATTGCCGCGCTCGACGGTGAGACTGTCGCGACCGTCACGACGGATGAAACTGGAGAAGCACGCGCGGACAACCTCCCACTGGGATCTGACACCGCACGCTACGAGGTTGTCGAGACTCAAGCGCCGGCAGGCTTCTTGCTCGATCAGACAACCCATATTGTCGACCTTACTTATGCCGACCAGAAAACACCCGTTGTAGAAGCACGGCTTAACGTATCCGACGATTACACCAAGGTTGATATCTCCAAGGTCGATGCAAGCGGTGAGCAGGAAGTGGAAGGCGCACAGCTCACCTTATATGGTCCCGATAAAACCGAAATAGACTCCTGGACCTCATCCGACAAGCCACACCGCGTCGAACATCTTGCACCCGGCACCTACTCGTTGCGCGAAATGATGTCTCCGCGGACCTATGACCTTGCCGAGGAGATAACGTTTGAAATAAAGGATACGGGAGAAGTCCAATCCGTCGCGATGAAGGATGCGCCCATCGAAATCAAGGGGCAGGTCGACAAGCGTCAGGAACTTGTCCAACCTATCGAAAAGGGCCTGTTGGCTAACGGCGATGGTAAAAACCGCGCCACGACGCAAACCAATAGTGATGGGCTTTTCTCCTATACCATCGATGCTCGAAACGATTCCGCTACTTGGGTTGATGAGTTTACGATTACCGATGATCTTGAGTGCGCCAAAGACGGCACGGCGAGATTCATCTCAATCGAAACCCCCGTCGCCATCGGCGACCTCAACGGTCTGTGCAACGTGTGGTATCGCACGACGCCGTTGGACTCGACAGACGTCGATGAACCGGCGAACGCGACACTTGACGATGGACACGAAAATCCTTGGCTTGAGTCCGACGAAGTAAAAGAGAGCCTTGGTGAGGACTGTCGCCTCGTCGATTACGACGGCTGGCGCCTCTGGAAGGCGGATGTCTCGACCACGGAATCCACCACACTCGAGGCGGAAGAGCTCGACCTTACACCCAATACCGTCGTAACGGGCATTCGAATTGAATACGGTGCGGTAGCCGCCGACTTTACGACTCGAAGCGATGCGGATTCTTGGACCCGCGATGATCTCAAAGATGAGCACGACGACCTTGACGATGCCAAAGCAATCCTTGGCACAGACGCTCGGGGCGCAATCGTGCACATGCAGGCGACGTCGGCTTATACGCCCCAAACCGCACTCACCAACAGCGCACGCGTCGATCTTTGCCGCAACGGCGGCGGCGATAAACTTGAGTCACATGACGAGGACCGTGTCATTCAACGCTGTACCCTACTGCAGGACCTACCGGCAACAGGATCAGTTCCCATCGCCGCTTGCATCACCGCGCTCCTGACCTCGGGTGCCGCAGCCCTATGGTTCGCTCGCCTTAGGTCGACCCCAAAGAAGCGCTAGCGCGATGAAAAAGCGGG
>OFRZ01001614.1_pt1 | contig 13562 bp, 10 predicted proteins | sample 1543181 | NCBI WGS metagenome assembly OFRZ01 (sample SAMN04209245, study PRJEB22552) | human gut metagenome | biome: gut; material: feces | host: Homo sapiens | place: USA: Oklahoma | reverse complement strand
CAGGTCAAAGTGAATCCCTCACTTCCACTAATGGTTCTGTGTATGTTGCAAGAATACTCTTGAACTGATCTAACTCAACCACAGCTTCACCTTCTTTCTATATATTGATACAGGATTTCCTGCCTGTCTTATACAATACCATATGGGCATGGAAATTACAACGAAAACGTGGTCAGGGCGTAAATATCCCCTCTCCTGTGCTTCAGAAGCGGCAGCTGCTCCCGGACTTTTTTTACCTCGTCCAGTTCCAGTTCCACAACCTTCACAGCCGGCTTCTCTTCCATCTCCATGAGGACTTTTCCCCAGGGGTCTGCGGCAATGGAGTGACCCCAGGAATGATACCCGGCGTTCAGGTCTCTGGCGGGTGCAGCTCCGATGGTGTATACCTGGTTATCCACGGCTCTCTGGCGGAACATCAGCTCCCAGTGGAGGGGCCCTGTTGTCATGTTAAAAGCAGCCGGCGCGATGATCACCTGGGCGCCTTCGTCCACCATCAGCCTGGCAAGCTCTGGGAAGCGGAAATCGTAACAGATGCAAAGGCCCATCTTTCCAAATTCTGTATCAAAAACCGTCACCTGGTCTCCCGGTGTCAGGGTATCGGATTCTTTAAAATACTGGCCGCCTTTTACATCAATGTCAAAAAGATGCATCTTCCGGTGCTTACCGATCTGATGACCATTTCTGTCAAAAACATAGGAAGTGTTATAAATATTGCCGGCTTCATCTCTCTCCGGCATACTTCCGGCTACGAGATAAATTCCGTGTTCTGCCGCCAGCCTGGAGCATTTTTCCCAGGTATCTCCGCCCTCAATTTCGGCATATTCCGGAAAGTATTTATTTTCGTAGGGGCAGCAGAACATTTCGGGCAGGACTGCCAGATCGATCCCCTGAAGCTCCGGGCTGGCAAGAAGTTCTGCTGCCTGGGTGATATTGCGAAATTTATCAGTATATACATGTGTCTGGAGAATTGCAGTTTTTATAATTGCCATATTATCATATCCCTTCTCTTACAGCGAAAATTAAGTATCTGCCATATTGGCGCAGGATGACTTTCTCATATGCAGGGCGAGGGAATGAAGCGTATCGGTGGCTACGGCGATTGACGACAACGCAGCATATGAAAAATCAGACAAGTCTATATGACGGTTATTTAATATTCGCTGTACTCTGTTTCTGTGTAACAGAAATTCCAGAAAAAATAGCCCCACCGCATCATCCGGGTGAGACTATTTTTATCTTCCTTCTCAGATCCTGGCAGCCTTACGTCCGCAGCACTGTTTGTATTTCTTGCCGCTTCCGCATGGGCATGGATCATTCGGGTATACTTTATCTTCTTTTCGCTGAACCGGTTTCTTCGGGCCTGCGCTGTCATCTTTGTTTGTGCCGGTTACCTTAGCAACCTGCTCACGCTCGATCTTCTGCTCTACATGAACATGATACAGCATACGTACAGTGTCTTCCTGAATGGAGCTGATCATGCTGTTAAACATCTCGAATGCGTTCATCTTGTACTCAACAACCGGATCTCTCTGGCCGTATGCCATCAGACCGATACCCTGACGGAGCATTTCCATATCATCGATGTGATCCATCCATTTGCTGTCGATGCATTTCAGAAGGACAACTCGCTCAAGCTCACGAAGCTGTTCCGGTTCCGGGAACTCAGCCTCTTTTGCTTCATAAAGCTTCACAGCCTCTTCCTTCACAATGTGCTTGATCTCATCTTTCTTATGGCCTTTTACCTTCTCTGCGGTCAGCGGGTGGATCGGGATGATCGGAGTGATCGCAGTGTTGAACTCATCAAGATCCCACTCAGAAGAATCCATGTCATCGGAGAAGCACATGTCTGTCATGCTGTCTACGATATCTGTGATCATCTTATAGATGGCATCACGCATATTCTCACCATCAAGTACCTGGCGGCGCTCCTCATAGATGATCTCTCTCTGCTCATTGTTAACCTGGTCATAGTCGAGAAGATTTTTACGGATACCGAAGTTGTTGAACTCGATCTTCTCCTGGGCTTTCTCGATAGCATTGGAAAGCATCTTGTGCTCGATCTGCTCATTCTCCTCAACACCAAGGGATGTGAACACCTTCATCAGTCTCTCGGAACCGAACAGACGCATCAGGTCATCCTCAAGGGAAATGTAGAAACGGGATTCACCCGGATCTCCCTGTCGTCCGGAACGTCCACGGAGCTGGTTATCGATACGTCTTGACTCATGACGCTCGGTACCGATGATCTTCAGACCGCCGGCCTCTCTTGCCACATCGTCAAGCTTGATATCGGTACCACGGCCTGCCATGTTGGTCGCGATGGTAACGGCATCTGCCTGTCCTGCCTGAGCTACGATCTCAGCCTCAAGCTCATGGAACTTGGCATTCAATACATTGTGGGGGATTCCCTCTCTCTTCAGCATTCTGCTGAGAAGCTCAGAAGTCTCGATGGTGATCGTACCAACCAGTACCGGCTGATGTTTTGCGTGAGCTTCCTTAACTGCCTCTACAACGGCGTTGAATTTCTCTTTCTTTGTCATGTAAACAGCATCGTCAAGGTCTTTACGCTGTACTACACGGTTGGTCGGGATCTCTACAACGTCCATGCCGTAGATATCACGGAACTCTTTTTCCTCGGTGAGGGCTGTACCTGTCATACCGCCTTTTTTGTCATATTTGTTGAAAAAGTTCTGGAAGGTAATGGTTGCGAGAGTCTTGCTCTCTCTCTTAACCTTCACATGCTCTTTCGCCTCGATTGCCTGATGAAGACCATCGGAGTAACGACGGCCCGGCATGATACGTCCGGTAAACTCATCAACGATCAGGATCTCGTCATCTTTTACAACATAATCCTGATCCTTATGCATCAGATTATGTGCACGAAGTGCAAGGATGATGTTGTGCTGGATCTCCAGGTTTTCCGGATCTGCCAGGTTCTCGATATTAAAGAATTTCTCAACCTTCTTGATACCCTGCTCGGTAAGGTTGACGATCTTATCTTTCTCATTTACAACGAAGTCACCGGTCTCGATAACCTCCTCACCCATGATGGCTGCCATCTTGGTCATCTCATGGCTGGCCTCACCACGCTCCAGCTGCTGTGCAAGGATATCGCACACCTCATAAAGCTTGGTGGACTTGCCGCTCTGTCCGGAAATGATCAGAGGTGTACGTGCCTCATCGATCAGGACAGAGTCGATCTCATCGATGATACAGTAGTGAAGATCTCTCTGAACAAGCTGTTCTTTATAGATGACCATGTTGTCACGAAGATAATCAAATCCAAGTTCGTTGTTTGTTACGTATGTGATGTCACATCCGTATGCCGCACGACGCTCTTCCGGCTTCATGTCGTTAAGTACCACGCCTACAGTCAGGCCAAGGAACTCGTGAACCTTACCCATCCACTCAGCATCTCGTTTTGCCAGGTAATCGTTGACGGTTACGATGTGGACACCTTTTCCCTCAAGGGCATTCAGATATGCAGGAAGTGTGGAAACAAGAGTTTTACCTTCACCTGTTTTCATCTCGGCGATACGGCCCTGGTGAAGGATGATACCACCGATGATCTGTACACGGTAATGCTCCATTCCAAGTACACGTTTGGCTGCCTCACGTACGGTGGCAAATGCCTCCGGAAGAAGATCATCCAGTGTTGCACCTTCTGCAAGACGTTTCTTATATTCTCTTGTCTTGTCTCGTAACTGCTCATCCGTAAGCTGCTGCATCTGAGACTGATAGCTCTCGGTTTTTTCAACCAGCGGCATGATACGTTTTACCTCACGCTGGCTGCGGGTTCCAAATACTTTTGAAAAAACATTCATGTTTCTGCTCCAATCATTTTATTCGAATAAGACTGCTGTCTCTGATCTGTCCAATTTTGGATCATTCCAGTTCTCTGTTGATATCCGTTATACTGGATCACATATGGTATATATTCTACCACTTTCCTGTTATAAAAACAATGAACAATTATTTAACAAATCATGTCAGGAACAACAGAAAATATCCCGCATAGGATCCTGTTTTCGAGGATCCCGCGGGATATTACAGATCTTATTTCCTTACTTTTGCATTTTTCACACTGCTCCAGGCACCGTAATATGTCTTTCCGCTCACTTTTTTGTATGCACGGATACGAACATAATAAGTGCTTCCCTTTTTCAAACCGGAAAGTGTTCGGGTCAGTGCACTGGCGGACACTGTCCTGGACCCTCTCATGGACCTTGAGGCCGCATACTGGATCTGATAGCCGGAAGCGCCAGCTGCTTTTTTCCAGCGGACAGCCAGCTTCCCGGAAGCCTTGCTGGACGGTTTGTACTGCACCGGAGCTGTCAGACGGACGATCCGGCTGCCGTTTTTGTTGTAAGCACTTAAAGCAGAGCCCTTGTATGCGCGGACTGTATAAGTATACATGGTTCCTGCTTTTACTGATCCGTCTGTGTAGACCAGCGTATTGCTTCCGCTTACGGTAGCGATATTGACCCACTTGCTGCTGTTTCCGGTCCTTCGATAGATCTTGTAGCCGGAAGCATTTGCAGCTCTTTTCCATTTGAAGACGATGCCGGCAGGACTGTTGGAAGTGCCGGATAACCCGGGCGTGGTAAGCTTTACCGTTGTAAGGGCCGCGGAACGGAACTGGTATACGGCTGACTGTACTTCATCAGTCTTTTTCCATTCAGATTTCTGATAAACATACTTCTGGAAAAAGATATACATGTTATAAGTTGCGGCTTTGTTTATTCCTTTGGCAGATCCGATCCGCCAAGTAGTATTCTTCCTGTTATCGGTTGGATTTGGTGAAGTACTCCAGTAAACCGGCACCCACTTCACATCTCCAGGCCCGGGATTTGAATTTGTAGTTCCCGCACCGGTCACGGTAAAATTATAATATTTATTCGGAGTAAATTTCAGCGGAGAATCCAAACCTCTGACAAAACTATCTTTAACATCCGGTATATAAGGTGTATAGGCTGGTGTCGGCGTTACATCATATTTCGGGCGGGTTCCCCTGTAATTTAGTTTTAATTTTTTCAGGTTGCTGGTTCTTCCGTCTGAACCCAATACCTTAAGATACAGATCAAATTCTTTCTCTATATCCAGATTCTTAAGATATATCACAAAGCTTCTGTCTGTAGTAACCGCCACATGAGAGTTTCCCATATCAAGCTTCGGAGCATCAGATGTTCCGTCCTTTTTTCTCGCTACAGCTTTGTAGTAGCAGGCTCCGTTTGCATCAACTTTAAGTGTCACATTTACAGAACTGCGGCTTACCCATTTTTCTCCGGTCCATTTTACGTTTATTTTTGGCACCGGTGTTGGTGTCACTGTCAGTTCCGGATCCGCTGTCGGTGTCACTGTCGGTTCCGGACCCGTTATCGGTGTCACTGTCGGTTCCGGACCCGCTGTCGGTGTCACTGTCAGCTCTGGAGCTGACGCTGACATAGCTTCTGCGTTTTCTTCTATACTGTCTCCTGCTTCTTCAGGTATTAGTTCTGTCAATAATACTTCCGGATCATCCTCACTGGAGATCTCTTCTGAAACTCCCTCCTCAGCTCCGCCGAAAGCATCCTCGCTGTTCTCCGCATTTTCCTCGTTTTCCACATCTTCCATGGTTGCATCGGAAGAGTTATCCACCATTTCCTCAGAAATATCCTCACTGTCTTCTGCAGGCTGCTCAGTCTCTCCCATAGGCTCTGTAGTTTCCTCTGCGGAAAACAGCTCCTGGCTGTCCCCAACATTTTCTGTGATTTCTGCATCACCGCTGCCAAACTCTGCAGCCACACCGGTTGCCGGAAACACCGTCACACAAAGCGCAGCACTTAAAAAAAGTGCCAGAACTTTTTTCTTCATTTACCTTCCTCCTTTTCTCCGTGAGTTACATATTTGTTATGTCAAGGAGATATTCGCACTCCACACAGTATTATTTTTCAGAAAGTGGGGCTGACTGAAACTTGTACTGTACAGACTGTATCTTATCCGTAGACTGCCATTTGGAATCCTTGCAGGTATATTTGCGGAAGAAAACATACAGATTAAAAGTTCCCTCCTGGTCGATTCCTTCCTTGGAACCGATCTTCCAGGTGCTTCGGATCCGGTTGGAATTCGGATTTGCAGATGTGCTCCAGTAAACAGGCACCCACTTAATGTCTCCGTTTTCCGGATCCTCATTATCGGTACCGGCACCGATAACCTTAAAATCATAAAATGTATCCGGGTAGAATTCCAAAGGAGAATCCAGCCCCTCTACCGTACTGTCCTCTGCCTTTGGTTTGGATGCTTTATGTTTTTTCTCAGAATCTGTTTTTTTCGCCGGGCGGCTGTCCTGATCCAGCTCCATCCGCTTCAGATCACTTAATTTCCCATTCTCATCCTCAATCTGGATATACAGATCAACTGCCTGGTCTGTATCCAGGTCTGCAAGTGTGATCTCGAACTCTTCATCCTCACTGATCAAAACCTCATCATTCACGGTATTTCCGGTCTCGATCTGAGGCACCTGGGAATTTCCGTCTTCCCCTCGCTCTGCCCATTTATAATAGCAGACGCCGTTAACGGCTGACGTAAGCGTTATCTCTGCCTGGGAATAGCTGTCCCATTTAAACCCTGTCCATTGTATTTCTGACTTTTTGGAATCCTTTGTATTGTTTTCTCCGGAACTCAGTTCCAGATCCTCCACAGTCTGTTCTTTTATGGTGTCACCACTGTTAAATTCCGCTGCCATACAGGTAGCCGGTATCATGGTCATACCAAGAGCTGCACTTAAGATCACCACAGGAAGCTTCTTTTTCATTTTTCCTTCCTCCTTTCGCATATGTCTTCATTATATAATTCTCCCCTATTGCTTGCAACAGAAAAGAAGCCTGATTTTGCTGTGACATAAAAGGCTCCGGAAACCTGCCGATTTCTCACACAGATTCCCGGAGCCTTCCATTCAATATTCAGTTGTGATAATAAATTCCCCTATCAGAACTCTGGTTCGATCAGTCCGTAAGTATTTCCTTTACGTTTATAAACTACGTTAACCTGCTCTGTCTCAGCATTAAAGAATACAAAGAAATTATGTCCGAGAAGCTCCATCTGTACGCATGCATCTTCCGGATACATTGGTTTGATCCCGAATTTCTTGGTACGGATGATCTTAACTTCCTCATCCTCTTCATAATCCTTATCAAGGTATGCCTTCTGGAAGTTTGTGGATTCCTGCTGCTTGTCAACGATCTTGTTCTTGTATTTACGAAGCTGACGCTCAATTACCTCTTCAACCAGATCGATGGATACATACATATCATTGCTTACCTGCTCGGAACGGATAATGTTACCTTTCACAGGGATCGTTACCTCGATCTTCTGGCGATCCTTCTCAACGCTTAAGGTTACTGAAATCTCAGTTTCAGGAGTGAAATACCTTTCAAGTTTACCAAGCTTGTCCTCAACAGCTGTTTTAAGTCCTTCGGTTACTGCTATATTCTTTCCACTAATAATAAATTTCATGACTTCCATCCCCTTTGCTGTTTTATGTTGCTATTATAACATATTAAATTGAATTTTAACATCACTTTTCAAAAATTTCATAAATTTTTTCCAAATTTATTCGATATATTCCTTCAAAATGTTTTTTTTGTCGTGAATGCGCAACTATTAGAGTATTTCATCTAATTAATTCATTACAAATGTATATCTGCACACCAGTGCCAGAAGATTGATGGGACAAAAGCATCTGCTTCACTATTTGTATATACTATTTCATTTTAGCCAGAGCTTCAAAGGGTATACTTCCGCCAAAAATATCCAAAGCACTGCCAACAGTCACATCCAGTCTGCCCTGACCTGCTTTTCGAAGCTCTTCAATATCTGCCATAGAACCCACACCGCCTGCATAGGTCACCGGATGGGCTGTATACTGTCCCAGAAGCTTTGCAAGCTCTGTTTCCACACCTCGGGCCTTTCCTTCCACATCCACTGCATGGACCAGAAATTCGTCGCAGAAGCTTCCAAGCCTTTCCATCAGCTCCGGTGTCACGATCTCTTCTGTAAATTTCTGCCATCGGTCTGTGACAATATAATATTTGCCATCTTTTTTGCGGCAGCTCAGGTCAAGTACAAGATGTTCTTTCCCTGCAGCATCACGGATCTTCTCCAGATTTTCCCAGGAGATCACTCCGTTTTTAAACACATAGGAGGTTACGATCACGTGGCTGGCGCCAGCCTCCAGATATTCTGCCGCATTCTCCGGGCAGATGCCGCCTCCGATCTGAAGCCCTCCGGGATATTTTCCCAGAGCCTGAAGTGCCTGGGCTTTCGTTGCTTCATAGTTCGGGGAATCCTTTCCGTTTAGAAGGATCACATGACCGCCCTTTAATCCTGCCTTCTTATAAAGCTCTGCATAGAATGCCGCATCCTGCTCTGACACAAAATTTTCTGCCGCCTGATCCCCCTGATCCTTCAGGCTTCCTCCTACGATCTGTTTTACCTTTCCGTTATGTATATCAATGCATGGTCTGAATTTCATAATCCTGTCCTCCATTTTCTTTCCATGCACTGATAATAGCATCTGAAACAGTTTTATGCAATGCTGTGGTAAAATATCTGCCGGAACCATTTATTTTTCACTGCTGATCCCGAAATTAACAATAACTCTATCTTCCTTCTACTGCATTACCAACTGCATTACCAACTGCATTGCCAATATCGTCTACTGCATTGCCAACGCCATCGCCCAGATCCTTCACGCTGTCACCAAGCTCACCGGATACGGTTCCGTCATTTCCTTTATTTCCGGTCCCATTATCTCCAGTCCCTTCTGTTCCAGGTGTCACAGCTGCATCATTCCCGTTATTTCCTGTATCTGATGTTCCTGCTCCTGGAGTTACAGTAAGATTTCCGCCGGCCATCTCATTATTGTCTGTACCAGAATCCTCAATGATTCCACCATTATCCATCACACCATCATTATCAGCATCATTGTCCATGATCTCATCATCTGCTGCATCATTTTTGTTTTTGTCTTTTGTATCTTTTTGTGCATCATCCACAGTCTCATCCGCATTGTTTACCTCTGTGCCGCAGGCTGTAAATGTACAGAGAGACAGTGTGAGCAAAGTGCCGAAAAGAATTGCCTTCCATTTTTTCATATGATCTTCTCCTTTTTCTAAAAAATTCTGTATTCCTAATATGGCACTTTTTCCGCTATCCTATTCTGGGAAAAATTTCAAAAACCGCAATTTCATCAAAAAAAGACGGGGTCCGATCTTACACGAACCCCGTCTGTATTACCTGTAATTTTATTCTGTTGCGGCTCAATCTGTCAGGATCAGCCGATCACGTCACTCATATCATAACGTCCTGCCGGTTTGCCTGCAAGGAATTTGGCTGCTTCTACAGCACCTTTTCCAAAAATAGCCTTGGAATATGCAGTATGCTTGAACTCGATTACTTCGTCCTGACCTGCAAAAATTATCTCATGCTCACCTACGATAGTTCCGCCGCGAACTGCGGAGATACCGATTTCCTTATCATCGCGTTTTTCACGTTTCTGGCTGCGGTCATATACATAATGATACTGGTTATCCATAGCTTCATTAATGCTGTCTGCCAGCGCAAGTGCAGTACCACTTGGTGCGTCTAATTTCAGGCGGTGATGCTTCTCTACGATCTCCATATCAAAGCCTGCAGCTGCAAGAACCCTGGCTGCGTCCTGAACCAGCTTCAGAAGTGTGTTGATACCAAGAGACATGTTTGCGGATTTCAGCACTGCTACCTTTCGGGATGTTTCTTCCACTTTTGCAAGCTGCTCCTGGCTTAAACCGGTACTGCACAGAACAACCGGGATCTGGCGTGCCGCGCTGTACTCAAGAAGCTTGTCTGTTGCCTTTGCGGAAGAAAAATCAATGATCGCATCTGCCTTTACCTGACATGCGTCAATATCGGTGAATACCGGATAGCTGTTTTTTCCCTGATCTGCAATATCAATACCTGCTACGATCTCAGCATCCGGATCTTTCTCCACAATGCCGCTGATGACCTGGCCCATATGTCCGTTGCAGCCGTGCATGATGATTTTTACCATAGTATATTCTCCTTTACCTTTCGCTTACAGTCAGATCACTTAGCAAGCTTAAGGCCGAATTTCTCGATCTCTTTTGCAAGAGCTGCCTTTGTGTCCTCTTCCATCTCGCAGAGCGGCATACGAAGCGGCCCTACGTTCATTCCCATAAGGTTCATAGCTGTCTTGACAGGAATCGGATTTACTTCGCTGAACAGCGCATTGATCAGCGGAAGAGCTTTCAGCTGATCCTCTGTTGCTCCCTTGATGTCGCCGTCGAAATATTTCATGACCATGTCATGTGTAAACTTCGGTGCAACGTTGGAAAGTACGGAAATAACTCCAAGTCCGCCAAGAGAAAGAATCGGAAGTACCTGATCATCATTTCCGGAATAAAGCTCAAGCTGTCCGTCTGCCAGAGACATCATCTTGGCGATCTGGGAAAGATCTCCTGTTGCTTCCTTGATTCCGACAATGTTCTTTACATTCTTTGCAAGGTAAGCTGCTGTAGCCGGCTGGATGTTGCAGCCTGTACGGCTCGGTACGTTGTACATGATGAGCGGAGTTTCCGGAACTGCATTGGCAATTGCTGTGTAATGAGCGATAAGACCCTTCTGTGTAGCCTTGTTATAGTAAGGTGTTACAATAAGAAGAGCGTCTGCGCCATAGGAAGCTGCTTCCTTGGACATCATGATCGCTGTCTCTGTACAATTGGAACCTGTTCCTGCGATAACAGGCACACGTTTGTTAACTTTATCAATTGTGAACTTAATTGTCTGAAGATGCTCTCCGTGTGTCAGAGTAGAAGATTCTCCTGTTGTTCCACAGATAACGATGGCGTCTGTGCTGTTCGCGATCTGATCCTCAAGGATCTCCTCAAGTTTCTCAAAATTCACTTTACCGTCTTCATGCATAGGTGTTACGATTGCAACGCCTGTTCCTTTAAAAATTGCCATTTGTCTTCCTCCTTCTTTCTTCTGTGAAATATTGCTTATTCCCGTTCCTGGTCAGTCAGCTCTGTTGTTATCGTGGTAATACTATCCACATAGGGCTTCAAAGCATCCGGAAGCCAACGTCCGGTCATAATTATATGCATACTTTCATCCTTCTGCTTAAGCATATCGATGATCGTCTCAACTGGAGCGATTCCTTTATCCATAAGCCCGAGGATCTCATCCAGCAGCAGAAAATCACACTCTCTGGTAGCAATTACCTTCCGTGCGAAATTAAGGCCATTGAGAATATTGGTTCTCTCTTCTGCCTTTTCCTGCTCACTCAGGTCATTATAGCAGGTGTCCATTTTTTCGAAACGGAAAATCTTGAAGTCAAAATTATCCAGTTCCTCAAGGAAATCCAATTCTCTGCGTTCCCTGCCCTTGAGGAACTGTATGATGATCACACTTTTTCCCTGTGTAGCAAAGCGCAGCCCCTGGCCTACAGCCAGAGTTGTCTTTCCTTTCCCGTTCCCGCAATAAACCTCTGTTATTTCTCTTTCCATGATTTTTCCTCTTACTGTTAGTGAAACCGGTAATTCCCCATTTTTCTGATTTTTTTAATATTACCGCAGATTGGCTGGAAATGCAAGTGTTACCTTAATGTTCTCACCACTATTCCAAAATATATCCAATGTTACTCAACATATTCCAATTTACTCACCGAAACTTCATAGGCAATCCTTTTTTCTGTTTCGTTTTCACTAATCCGTTTCATGTACTCCCTGCTCTGGATCCTGCCCCAGATCAGTACATGCCCGCCTACTTCAAAAGCAGAAGCATATCTGGCATTTCTTCCCCAGCATATACATGGTATGTAATCGGATTTTCCGTAAGGTCGATTAACTGCCATCAGAAGATCTGCAATCTCTCTTCCCAACGGTGTTTTTCTGTATACAGGCGGTTTACAGATATATCCGTCCAGAAAGATCTGATTGACCGGCACAGTTTCTTCTTCCTCCCCCACAAACTTCACTTCCCGGGCAAAGACTGAAAGCACAAGCCGGTTTCTCTTTTCTTCATGACGGTTATAGGATCGGAACTGTCCGTGGATCTCGATATATTCTCCCACATAATCCTGTGTGATATCGATCAGCCGCTCAGACACCATCACCGGGATCCTGTCCTCCGAATCGCTGAGACGTTTTACCAGGATATCCATCATGTAAAATCCTTCTCCAAAGACCTGATGGCTGAAAGTAAACCCCGTAGCGATCCGTCCCATAACGGATACCTGATTGTTTTCAATAATTTTATCTGCCATAATAAGTAGCTCTCCTTCCTCTTCGTGTATTTCGTCTATATCAATCTATGTGTATTTACGGTATAATATGCCTGAAAAATGAAAAACCAAAAATATTTTTTTATGTCTTGTAATCTCACAAAAATGTGATAGACTATAAATTTGGACATCATTTTTAACAAAAAAGATTACTTATATATGGAAAGAAAGGATTTGGATTATATGAAGACCAAGCGTGAAGATGTTCGTAACGTGGCCATTATCGCCCATGTCGATCACGGTAAAACAACACTTGTTGACGAGCTTTTGAAACAGAGCGGTGTTTTCCGTGAGAACCAGGAAGTCCAGGAACGTGTCATGGACTCCAACGATATTGAGCGTGAGCGCGGCATTACGATTCTCTCCAAAAACACCGCAGTTCATTATAAGGATGTAAAAATCAATATCATCGATACTCCAGGTCATGCGGACTTCGGCGGCGAGGTAGAGCGTGTGCTGAAGATGGTAGACGGCGTTATTCTTCTTGTGGACGCCTTCGAGGGTGCCATGCCTCAGACTAAATTTGTACTTCGTAAAGCTCTCGAACTGAACCTGCATGTTATTGTCTGCATCAATAAGATCGACCGTCCGGAAGCACGTCCGGAGGAGGTTGTCGACGAGGTTCTGGAGCTTCTCATGGATCTGGACGCATCTGACGAACAGCTGGACTGCCCGTTCCTGTATGCCTCCGCAAAGGCCGGCTACGCAGTTCGTAACCTCGATGATAAGCCTGAGAATATGGCTCCTCTTTTTGAGACCATCCTTGATGCGATCCCTGCTCCGGAGGGAGATCCGGACGGAGATACACAGGTTCTTATCAGCACCATCGACTACAATGAGTATGTAGGCCGTATCGGTGTCGGTAAGGTTGAGCGCGGAACCATTTCCGTGAACCAGGAGCTGATGCTTCTGAACCATCATGACCCTGACAAACACGAGCGCGTAAAGATCAGCAAACTCTACGAATTTGACGGACTGAACAAAGTTGAAGTTAAAAGCGCTACCATCGGAGCTATTGTTGCAATCTCCGGTATCGCGGATATCCACATTGGAGATACCCTCTGTGCAGGAGACAACCCGGAGTCCATTCCGTTCCAGAAGATTTCCGAGCCAACAATCTCCATGAACTTCCTTGTAAACGACAGTCCTCTTGCAGGACAGGAAGGTAAATACATCACTTCCCGTCACCTTCGTGACCGTCTCTACCGTGAGCTGAATACAGATGTCAGCCTTCGTGTAGAAG
>OFRZ01001612.1_pt1 | contig 13570 bp, 10 predicted proteins | sample 1543181 | NCBI WGS metagenome assembly OFRZ01 (sample SAMN04209245, study PRJEB22552) | human gut metagenome | biome: gut; material: feces | host: Homo sapiens | place: USA: Oklahoma | reverse complement strand
CTGTCTTTTGGACGTGAGCATTTTTTTATATTAAGACTTTTTCAGTAACCTCGCCACGTGCGAGCCCCTACAGGTACTCGAATAGGATGTGGTTGAATCTCACAGCGGGCGGCCGTTGGCCGTGTACTTTTTTTTGTAACCGGCTACCGGCCACCTGCGAACTACGTTTATTTTATTTCTGGCCGACGTACTGTTTGATCAATTCGCTCTGTTCTTTGACTAAGGCTTCCAGTTCCGCGATTTTCTTATCCTGTTTATCGACGATGTCTTCCAAGCCTTCGATTTTCTTGGCCATAGCAGTCCGTGACGTCGTGACGCCGCTGCCCTGGCCGATTTTAAAGCTCAGGCCGGCGTTGAACATGTTTTCTCCATTGCCGAAGTTCGTGCCCAGGCTGAACATGGTGTCTTCGTTGGGACGATAAAAGGCACCGAAAGCGACGCTGTTGGCATTGCGGTAATTGCCGTAACCGACAGCGAAGTCCCATTTGTCATCCGGGTCGAAATCCAGCGGATGGAGGGCTGCCAAGGCAGCGGCGCCGGCACCGACTTTGTTGACCTTGTTGTCGAGATTCGAGACGCGGTTGTTGATACGATAAATAGATTCCGTATTAGTCGTCAGCTGTGAATCCAAGGCCGCCAAATTTTCACCGGCCGTATTGGCCTGTTTGACGAAAGCTCCATCCTTTTCGACTCTCGTTTCGCTGTATACCGTACCTGCATTGACAGCATTCTTGGAGCCCTGTTCAATCGTCGTATCGGCTACATTATTGATAGTCGTATCTTCCCGCAATGTAATGGTCTTGCTGTCGTCACCATCATAATTAACGGCGTTCTTCGTCGCCTTGTAGACGGTCCCGGCATTGACGGCGTTCTTAGAACCTTCCTCAATCGTTGTATCGGCTACATTTTTGATGGTCGTATCTTCCCGCAGCGTAATGACCTTGCTATCATCGCCATCATAATTGACGGCATTCCACGTGGCTGCTTTCAGTTGGTCTTCCGTAGCCGCCTGTCCAGATGTGATATCTCCGACATCCCACGTCGTGTTAGTCAGTCCACCAATCGTGCCTTTACCATCCTTGTTGATAGTGACGTTACCGACTGTTGCTGAACCTGCTGCTTCGAGGTCCTGGGTCTGGATTTTACTCGATGCGGTAACTGTATCTGCGGTAATACTATTTACAGTAATATCCTGAGCTAACCCAACCTGATAGTCCGTCTTTCCAGCTGTCGTAGTCGGTGTGACTACGATGTTGCTGCCGGCAGACACGGTGGAATGTTTCCCCGCTTCTGTCGCCGCCTCACCGATGGCCTTGTCGAGAGCTCCGATAGCTCGGGTCACGCTGTCGCCATTGGTGACCACATTGGCCGTGCCATCCGTAACATACTGCTGGTCGCCGATTTTCGTATTGACATGATTGATAGCGTCAATTGCAGTGGTCGGAGAACCATCTTTATTCTTCAAATCAGTATCGATTTGGGAGACATCGCCGACTTCACTGGCCTTAGCTATATCGGTAATGATTACTTTATCGCCAGTCTTCTTTCCTGACTTATCTACTATGTCCATAGATACCTGATGGGTCTCATCGACAGCATAGGTGCCTTTTTGAATGTGCGTATCCGTATCATGAGATTCAGCCGTTTCCTGGGCCTTCTTCATGGCCTGGTAGACCTGCGATTCCGTGGCAGCCTTCGAAGAATCAGTGTAATCATGGTCATCGGTCCACTCTTTATTGGAAAGGCCTGAAACTTCGCCTTTCGTCCCATCAATGGTCACGGCCTTTGTCGTCCCAACTGTTATGACGTCATTAAGGTCCACTCCGTTTCCATCGACAGTGAGGTTCTTACCTGTTTTGACGGAAATACGGTGGTCTTCGATGGAAATGCCATTTCCTTCGGTATAGGCTGAATCCGAAATCGCTTTCTTTATCTGGCCTACCGTAGCCGCATCATTGTCTTGGCTGCCGTCGGCTACATTATGGATACCATTGCCACCTGCCGAAATGTTATCGCCAGTAAAGATGACGTCATTCTGCTCCCCATTCGTGTTCTGATGTTTGATGACAAGGCCCTCGTTATTCAGCACGGCATTGCCGATTTTCAGTGAACCATCGCTGGTTAAATCGAGTGCTGGTGACAATGTGATCTGATAATCGGTCACATGATTACTATCTGCCGTTCCCGGCGTCACTTTGAGATTCGTACCTGTCGTCGAAACCGTCGTTCCTTTCGCATTGATCGTATAAATCATATGCCCATCTGTAGGATCAGCCTGTCCATCGACAGATGCAATGTTGGTACCAGCCTTCACTTCCGTTTTTGCTGTCGCTATATCCCCGTTCAACGTCGTCTGCAGCATTTTCAACTGAGCCACGTTGACAGCATCTGTATCGGCAGCCCCAGCCGCGACATTCGTAATTTGACGAGTCATGGCATCCCCTGTTCCATTGCCTACGGAAACAGCCGCTGCCGTCGCTTTCCAGATGGAGGTTCCATCAGCAGAGGCTGCCTTCGTCGCAGGGTCATAGCCAGCGACGCCGGAATCGGTAGAGGCCAGGGAATTATTTCCCAATGCTACGCCGCCTTCGACAGTGGCATTGGCATTATGTCCCAGGACAACGACGTTCTTTTTATCTGTTGTCATGGTATCATCGGCTGAACCGAGGACAATGCTGCCGTCGGCTTCCGACAACTGCCGTTTATCGCCCAAAAGCAGGGCCGTATCCGTATTTTCGACGGTGTTTTCCGACCCAATGAGGGATACATGCTTTACGTCAGTGGCCGTGTTTTTATAGCCATTGACCATATTATACTGGCTGACAGCCCCGCTCTTCCCGGTCAGGGTATTATTGACACCGATGAGCTGAGATGCCTGCGTATAGTCGGCCGTGTTGCCGCCACCGATGGCCAGGGTAGACCCGCCGCTCTCCGATTTTCGAATAGCGGTCCTTAATTTTTCGGCAAATTCTTTGGCCGAGGCGCCGCTATCTGTAGGAACAGCCGCTAAAGAAGTAATGGAATTGGTGATTTCATTGCCGGCACCATAAATAAGGGAACCATTGGCATTGAACGTGCGGTTGGCAATCCCGCTGACAGTATTGGCTATGCCCGAATAATAAGAATCTGCTGTTTCAGATTCAATGCTATTCAAAGCGCCATTGATCGTCGCCCCTAAGTTCTTTACTGGATTGGCCAAACGGCCCCCGTTATATTCGCTGGAAATGATATTGTACACGCCGGTACTCGTCGTGAAAGCGCCATTGCTAAAACTGTTGGCGCCAATGGTCGTCGCATAGACATTGAGCGCATCGGTCCGGGTAGAAGCACTGTCGACCGTCGTATCGCCCAAGTCGCCTTTATAATTGTGAGAACCGATCATCGTGCTGCCCGTGCGGGCAAAGGTATTATCGCCGATGGCGATGCTCCCGACGACCTTTGTCGGATCGGCAGGAATCCGGGCCGATGACAACCAGCTTCCGCTATACGTAGTCTGGCCAAAGGCAAAGCTGGCTTCCCCGCCACCAGCCATGTTTTCTACCTTGGCATTTTTACCAATGGCAATACTGCCGCCCTGGCTGGCATAGTTGTTGATATTGGCTCCATCACCGACAACGATATCGCCCGTAGCATTGCTTGCACCATTAGAATATTTGATAGTTGCTCCCTTGCCAATGGCCACATTCTCAGCTTTCGGCGCATTGCTCCCCGTTCCAATCGCTACGCCATTACCAGCTCCTGCCGCCGTATCGGCAGCCAGGACAGGTGAATAGGTAAAACCGCCCAAAGTCAGCAAACTGGCAACGACAGCGGCTAAGGCCGTATCCTTGTAATTTTTACTCATGATACAATTGCTCCTTTTGTTTATTTTTATTCAAAAATCAGGCCAAATTTTATCATATTGTATCATGATTTAAACATAAAATATAGCTTAGTAAAGCCGTTTACAAACTATATTCTCCGTGTTTTTGTCTATGAAAAATTACAAGTGATTATGATTATATATTTATTCTCTATCTATTGTACAGACGCAGCACCTCGTTTGAAATCAAAAAATTTTACAATACTTTTTACGCATCATTGAAGTGAAAAAAAAGGGCTATCGCATGTGCGACAGCCCTTTTTTAGTGGTTAGTGGCTAGTTGTTAGCGGATGGGGTTAAATTTAAAATCATCTACTACAAACTATTTTTAGTCTTATTTTCTGGTATGGCCCGCCGACAGTTCGAAGGGAATCCGCTGTTCACTTACGGTCTTCTTGACAAACATGTTGATAGCCGTCGACATATTGACGCCAATGGAATTACAGAATATTTCAAAGTCTTTTTTCAAATCCGCATCAATGCGGACACAGATGGTAGTTTGTGTCATAAAATCTCCTATAATATAGCAAAACAGTCGCAACAAATCGTTACTCCATTGTAACAGCATCTACAGGAAAAAGATAGTCTTCTGTGTTGCTATTTTTGATATATAAGGATGCGGCATAAAAGATTAGTTCTCATGCCGCATCCTCAATGTACTCGTCGCCTTATCCGTTCAGGCGGTCCAGGATCTGCTGGATTTGTGCTTTCATTTCTTCATTTTCTTTTTCTATTTTCTGGTTCGCCTGTTCCAAGGCGCTAATCTGTGCGGCCTGGTTCTGGATGGTCTGTGCCATTTCCGCCTTGCTGACGCCATTATAGGCAGCCCCCTGTCCCAGCTTGAAGGAGACGCCGGCGTTGAAGCCCGGGTCGCCGTTGCCGAGAGAAACGCCCAGGTTGACCATGGTGTTGGCATTAGGCCGGTAGAAGGCGCCGATGGCAGCGGCATTGGCATTATGGTAATGACCATAGCCGACGGCGAAGCTTGCCTTATCAGCCGGATCGAATTCCAAAGGATGGAGGGCGGCCAAGGCATTGCTGCCGGCAGCGGCTTTGTTGATGTTCGTATCCAGGCGACTGTACGCGTTGTTCATGTCGCGATAGATGCGCTGCGTATTGGCAGCGGTCACTTCATTGACGTAACCGACGTTCGCCGCACTGGTCGGGTCGTTAGCATCACTGACGATACCCGTGATGACGCGGCCCGTCGTATTGCCATTCTTATCGATACCGCTGACGTCGATTTTTGACGCCGTATCCTTACGGCCAATGGTGATGGTCTGGCCATCGGACTGGACCGGGTTGCGGCCTTCGGCTTCGCGGATGGCGTTGTGGACCGTATCGCCGTTGACGAGGTTCTTGTCCCCTTCGGCGACGTTGCCGGTGCCGAGTTTTTCGGCCCACTTCGACGCATCGATGTTCGAAGCATCGACATTGGCTTTCTTGTCCATATCGTCCTTCATGGTATCCTTGATGACCTGTTTGCCTTCATCGCTGAGGTTACCCAGGTCTTTATCGGCTTTAGAATCGAGTTTCCCGCTGATATCCGAGCTGCTCTTTTGCAAATCGTCAATCGCCTTCGTATTCTTACCTACCTGGTCATCTAAATTACTCAGGTTATCCGAGATGCTGCTGTCCTTATGGATATAGCTGCCATCTTTATCGAGGCTGCCAATCTTTTGGTTAATAGCGTCGTCAGCTTCTTGACGGGCTTTCTGCTCATCGAAGAGCTGGCCGCCATTAACGGCCTCCGTTGACCCTTCGGTCACAGCACCGCCCTTGACATTGGTGATGGTCGTACCACCTTCGCCTTTCAAGGTAATCTGCTTCTTGTCAGAATCATCATATTGAACGGCGTTGTCAGTCAGGCTGCCGATGTTGTTTTTAATCTCATTGATAGCTTCCGTATTTTTAGCAATGCCAGTTTTGTTTTCCGCAATAGCATCGGCATTGTGACCGACTTGTGTATCCAGGGATTCCAAGTTGCCCGCTGCCGAATTGCTGGCACTGATGTACCGATAGACTTTGTCTTTGCCTTGCGAATCCTTGGCTCTGACGCGAGTTTCCTTGAAAATCGTACCGCCAGTTACTAACTGACCGTTGTTTTCTTCGATGTTACCGGTGCCGAGAGCTCTGCCCCAGGCATTGGCATTATCAGTCTGGGCCTGTTTCGTGGCTTCCTCATCCAGAACGGATTCATTCCCTTCGCCAGGTTTAGTTTCCGAAATAGTGTAGTTGCCATCCTTATCCTTCGTGATACCATCGCCGACATTGGTAATCTGCTTACCGCCGCCGTCAATGCCATCAATGGTCATGGACGGACCGTTGACCGTTTCGGTCTTCCCGTCTTTCGTAACCTTTGATTGGATGGTCACGCCCTTGCTGTCAACGGTTGTTGTATAATCAGTCGTCTGCTTCTGGTCCTCTTCGCCTGTTGTTTCCGTAGACGTATACGTACTGCTGTTCAGGCCCTTGAGGTCTTTGGACAGCTTCAGATTCATGACGGCATTGCCATCTTTGTCGACTTTATCTGAAACAACGGCGATATTGTCAGAAGTCCAATCCTTTTCGTCATAGGATTTATGGACCTTATCTTCACCGAAGGTCGTGCCACTGAGTTTCAGCTGATGGTTCAAGGCAACGTTGGCAGCATCGCCAGCATCACCGGCATACTTCATGCCGTCATCAAGGGTTGCCACAGTATGTTTATCATCTGGGTTATCCTTATCGCCATAGACGATGCGGGTGATGCCATCTTTGCCATCAATATCATCGACACCCGCTGCACCGGATTCCGTCTTGATGATGGTCGTAGTCTTGCCATCTTTGCCATCCTGGCCTTTCGGGCCGACGAGGCCGATGGAACCATCTTTGCCCGGCTGGCCGTCTTTACCATCATGGCCGAGGATGACATCATCCAAGCCACCATGAAGGGCGTCGTAGACTTCACCGCCCGTGACGAGCTGCTGGGAGCCGTTTGTGGTCGGATCGTTCGTATCCGACTTCGTCGGGTCAGCAACTTTACCTGTACCGATAGCTTTGCCCCAGGCGTCTTCGCTGGCCTTCTGAGCAGCCTCTCTCTTTGTTTTTGCTGCATCACTTGTGTCTTCGATAGGTTTATTGTTCTCATCAAGCAACACATTGCCATTTGTATCTGTCTTGTAGACTTTGATGTTACTGCCCACATCAGAAGCATTTTTCAGCTGTTCCATGACAACAGCATCATGGTCTTCAATACCGTCGGCTGCTTTGACGAGGCGGTTGTAGTAAGCCGTGTCATAATGTATTTCTTCAATTTTTTCTGGAGCCTGGGTATAATCATTCTGCGTGCCATCAGAATTATACTGGCCATCAGTCCGCTGCTTCCAAGTTATTTTATAACCAGATACATCGTTTGCATCATGACCAAAGGCTATCGTCTGCGATTCATCTGCTGTTGCCTGATAACCGAGAGCGGTCGCAAAATTATCCAGCCGTTTTATATTATTTTCATCTCTTGTATCCCAAAATCCAGATACTGGTTTTCCTTCAGCTGCCATTTCATAATACTTTTGATATTCTTCCCATGTATATGAAGTAGTCTTAACCCCTGTATCCGTGACGACAGACTGATAACCTGCAGCCAAAGTCAAGGGAGCATTTTCTCCTGTTGACCCGCCAAGAATCCCCACTGAAGCAATGCCATTGACATTACCTGCTCTACCACCTAAAGCAGTTGCATAAGCACCGGTCGCCGTATTGCTTGCTCCGCCAGTTATAGAACTATATAGTCCCTGTGCATTATTTAGAGAACCACCAGTAACAGTAGCTCCCATGCCAGCTGAATTTCCTGTACCACCAAGGATTGCTGCATAATTGCCAATTGCAGAATTCTGGCCACCACCATAGACTGATGAATAAGCAGCAGAAGCCGTATTCCCTTGACCACCCCAAACAGATGCATAGTCTTCGGTAGCATTGTTACTGCTGCCGCCACCGACAGTAGACCAGGTCTTTGTTGCTTTATTCTGTGCGCCGGCAAAAATTGCAGCATATGCCCCACTGGCTTCATTGCCAAAGCCGCCATAGACAGCTGCCATACTGCCGGAAGCTACATTGGAACTACCACCGCTGGCTACAGCCGCTTCATTAGATGCTGTATTACCAGAGCCACCAAGCACAACGCTCGCTTTTCCTGAAGCAGTATTTACACCACCGCCAACGGTTACAGCATAATCCCCAGTAGCACCATAATGCAAATCTACATCTGTTCCTGGCGCTCCATCCACGACGGTTCCAAGAACCAATCCTGTTTTGCTTGCATCCAGATATACATGTCCAGTCGTGTCCAAATTAGTTCCCAGGTTGCGGTTCAAGCTGACGACATTTTTCGTTATCGTTTCTGTTTCGTCATCTTGCGTTGTCGTGACATCACCGATTTCGATGCCCCAGCCGGCATTGTATTTCAAGTCATTCTGTAAGTCTGTCCGCTGCTGTTGGAGGGCATTATATACGGTACCGCCTGTGACGAGCTGCTGGGAGCCATTGGTTGCTGCATCATCGGCTGCAGCATTGGCAACCTCACCCGTGCCGATAGCCTGTCCCCATGCATTGCGGTTCTCGGTTTGTGCCTCTTGAGAGGCCGGATTACCATCTTCCCCCTTCAAATTGATACCAATATTCCCAGCATTGACATTGGCTTTATCGGCAATAGATTTTTCCGTAGGGATTACGGTATCGATATATTGATAGACAGCATCACCCGTAACGAGCTGGTCATTACCTTCCGCTACCTTTCCTGTCCCCAAGGCCTTGCCCCAGGCCGAGCCGTTCGCTTTTTTCTGTTCATCTGTAGCATCTATCAATGTTGGCAAACCGGTCATTGCATCGTATACGACATTGTCCTTTTCATCGGTCTTGAAAACTTTATAATTGACCCCGATATTCGTGGCATCTGCATTGGCTTTTGCATAATCGAAAGCCGTCAGCTGCCCTAGATTAACCGCATCATGAGCATCACGGCCATCGGCCATCTTGACGATACGGTTGTAATAGGACGAATCGTAATACTGTTCGGTCAATGTCGGTTCTTTTGTATAATCGTCATGACCCTCCGCGTCTTTCTGTGCGGTTACCAGCCAGCCAGAGACGTCCCCTTTATCATGACCTACGGCAATGGTGCCGCTTTCATCAGCAGTAGCCTGATAGCCCAACGCCGTCGAGATATCGCTGTATTCAGTATGAAAAGAACCATACTCATCATCAGTGACCTTCGTCTTCTTGACACCACTGTCAGTTACGACAGACTGATAACCGGCTGACAAAGCATACCGGGCAGACTGTCCTGTAGAACCGCCAGCGACTCCAGTCGATTCATAGCCGCGCACGACGCTGCCATTACCGCCCAAAGCCGTTGTAGCATAGCCATAGGTCACATTATGTTCGCCGCCGCCAATGAAGTCTTCGGCTACGCGGTTTTCGAGATCCCCATAAAGCTCATCTTGGACAGCCGCCCAGTTGTGGATTCCACCGGCAATGGTAGACGTCGAGCCAGCTGCCACATTCTGAGTCCCACCTAAAATAGACGAATACTGACCTTCAGCATCATTACCTGTACCGGCTACGACCCAGGAAGCGATGTCACTTCCTGCCACATTATGACTTTTATTATCTCGCCCGGCCGTCGAATTGGCCAAAGTAGCCCCTACAGGCACGGGAACAGCCGTTAAGGAAAAAGCCGTCAAAGCCGCCAGTACCGCTGTGGAAAGCACAGTACCGCTTGTTCGCTGTGTCCCTTTCGTGCTCTTACAATGGCTCTTAGCTAATTCTGAAACGACGACATAACAATGTCGCGACTTGCTGTAAATGACCTTAAAAATTTTATTCATGTCTTTTTTCATCCTCCACGTCATCTTCACGTATGATAATAAGTTACGCATGGTGATAATTATTCATCATTAGAATAGATATTCTTTACACCCGTAATTTGCTCAGCTATTATAACACATGATTTGTGAAGGAAATCTCATTTTTAAAGGTTTTAAGCATTTGCAGTATTTTTTTATCATGCAACGTGATTTCGATATTATTCATATTTTGTTGTATATTGTCAATACTTTGTTCCATCAATATGTCGCTAACATTGCACAGCATTTTTTCTCATCAAAATTTAATTTATCATTTTTATTTCTATTTTTAAGTAGTAAATTTATAGTTTTAAGATAAATATTAAATTTTATTAAGTTTAACTAGTTATTTTTAATGTTTTATCTTTTTTATAGCTATTAACTAGGCAATTAACGGCACGGTCCAGGCAGGATATAGCGCTATCACATAAAAAAAATGGTCCCGGCGTGAACTTTTTATCACGCTGGAACCGGCATAAAATACAGCAAAAACGGACTTCGGTCCTCTCTGTTGTGACCCCATTTTATCACTCAAATCGAGGCTTCATGAGTTGCAGCAAAAAAGGACCGCCCACGATGACAGAAGTCTCGCGGGACAGTCCTTTTTCTTTACGGCTGCGGGATATGTTGGGCCAAATCTTTGGTCATTTCTATGTGTTCAAAGTATTTATGGGTCTTCCACAGGAGCGCGCTGAAGGCGCTGAAGGTCAGGCGGAACCGGAAGTGTTTGAAGCTGATAGGGCCTTCAAACATGGGGACGCGGTCCAGGTCATACGGGTCGTCCCAGGGGAAGTCACGGCCTGTTTCTACGGTGAAGGCGTAGCGGTAGCCGGCACCCCGCGTTTCTTCCATGACCATATCGTTATATTTGCCTTCCGGGAAGGCGATGAAGTGACACGGTTTCCCTGTCATCTTTTCGATGATGTCTTTGGAATCCTGTAGTTCGTGACGCACGCCGGCCCGGTCAAAGCTGGTCAGGGGCTTATGGCTGATGGTGTGGGACCCGAATTCCATGCCGTCGGCGGACATTTCCTTGACCTGGTCCCAGGTCAGGTAGCCCGGCGTATTCATGAGGTTGATGATCAGGAATATGGTGCCGCGCATGTGGTATTTCTTCAGGATAGGATAGGCATTTTCATAGTTGTCGACGTAGCCGTCATCAAAGGTGATGAGGACGGGCCGGTCGGGCAGGTCGCCTTCGCCGCGCATGTAGGCATCGAATTGTTCCAGCGTAATAGAATGGTAATCGTTGTCGTGCAGATATTTCATCTGTTCGTCAAAGTTAGCCGGCTTCATGGTCAGCACGGTGTTGAATTTATTATTGACCTGATGGTAGTTCAGGACCGGGACGCCTGTCAGGTGATAGTTCGTCGACCCGAAATACCAAAAAGCAAAGATACCGATAAGGAGGACCAGGACGGTGAGAATGACGCCGATGATCCACGAGCATATTTTCTTCAACATAAGACTTCCTTTATTTTGTTACGTTTTTCAGGGTCTTGATGAAATGGTTCTCAGTCAGCCATTTTTCATCGCCTTTTTCCAGGGCTTCTTTCAGCTCTTTGATACAGATATTTTCCATATGGATCGTTTCGATGGTCGTCGTCATGTATTTCGTTTCTTCATACATGTAATCATCCAGTTCCTGCTTGACCAGGACGTCTTTCAGTTCAAAGAGCAGGTCTTCCGATTCCTGCTGGATGGCCAGCAGTTCGGTCCAGTGGTTGTATTCTTCTTCGGTCAGGACGAACTCGCCGTACATGTCCGTGACCAGCTGTTCCTGGGAACAGAGGATCTGTTTGGCATAATCGACGCCCGTAGACCGGTCATAGACATGGAGCTCACGATTTTCTCCATTGACACTAACGCGCATGGCGTAACACCTCCGCTTGAGTTTAATCAAAGTACATACATCCTCTATTATACAGGATTTTGAGAAGACGACAAGTGTTTTTTGACATAAAAAAGAGGCTGTCTCATCAAGACAGCCTTTTTTCTGTAGGGGCGCCACGTGGGGCGCCCGCTCCGGGAAAAGAGTCATCCAAATCCCTAACGGGTCGCCCACGGGCGACCCCTACAAGTTTTGTACTATAAACTGGTTATGCTTCTACAGGGTATACGCTAACTTTGCGGTTGTATTTACCAGCGCGTTCGAAAGCAACTTTACCTGCAGCCGTAGCGAACAACGTATCATCTTTGCCGATGCCTACGTTCGTGCCCGGATGGAAGTGCGTACCACGCTGGCGAACGATGATGTTGCCGGCTTTAACGATGACGCCGTCATGGCATTTTACACCAAGGCGTTTCGATTCGCTATCACGGCCGTTACGCGTGGAGCCTGTCCCTTTTTTATGAGCGAAAAGCTGTAAGTTGAAATTGAACATTCCGTCCACCTCCTGACGTCTATGAGTCGAGTACGACGTATTCTCCATACTGTCGTACAATTTGTTCCAAACCTGCTACCATAGTCCCTAAGATAATCTGTGAGGTTTCACAGGGCTTGGGGACCTGGACGGATAAGAAGCCATCGTTTACTTCATACGGTACGTCTTGCGAAGCGTACTGCATGAGACCCAACAAGGCCGTCTGCGACAATGCCGATACGGCGGCACAGACAATATCGCTGCCGGCTTCATCATACCCGGCGTGGCCGGTGATGGTGAATCCCGTATAGCGGTCTTTCTTATCGCGATGCATCGTAATGGTAATCATTAGCCTTCAATCTTTTCGATTGTAACTTTCGTGAACGGCTGACGATGGCCCTGACGACGACGGTAGTTGGATTTTGCTTTGTATTTGAAAACGAGGACTTTCTTTTCTTTGCCCTGAGCCAATACTTTTGCAGTTACTTTAGCGCCTTCAACAACGGGAGTACCTACTTTAACATCACCGTCGTTAACGACTGCCAATACCTGGTCGAATACTACGTTGGAATCAACATCGGCATTCAGTTTTTCGACGAAAATGTTGTCGCCTTCCTGGACACGATACTGTTTTCCACCTGTTTTGATAATAGCGTACATGAGTGACACCTCCTCATCAATATACTCGCTGAATACGGCGTCCCTTGCGGGAACTTGCGAGCCTCTCCACGCGGCTTATCCATAGCCACTTATGCTACGACTTCCCTAATATACCATAAACGAGTGACGATGTCAAGGGATTTTGGGGCTAACGCCCCGCAGGCCGCTGGCCGCAGTTCGCCTCGAGTGATCCTCGGCCCATAAAATCGCCCCACTCGGGGCCTTCGTTCATTCCCATCGCCTGTATGCGATATCGTAGGGGACGGCTAAAAGCCGTCCCGCGTGAATCCTGCGCATAACCGGAGACACGACAGACGGCTCGTTGTCCGTGATGCATAAAAGCCTGCCATTATACTCGAATGGGATGTGATGAAATCTCCCTAGCGGGCTCGCCACGTGCGAGCCCCTACGCACAAGGCCATGGGCCGTGTATTTTTTGTGTCAGTAACCAGAGTTCTCATTCATCGCCTGTATGCGATATCGTAGGGGACGCCCTGAAAGGCGTCCAGCCACGGCTGTCCGTTTTGGCAACCGTCCTGTGCCTTCCGTTGGTCGGCACCTGACGGGCCAAAAAGGCCGCCGTGAATCCTGCGCATAGCCGGAATTTATGACAGATGACACCCGGTCGTAATACAATCCTGAGTCTGTTGCGGCATAGCCGCATCTGAGTCCGTGAAAAAGCCGTGGCCCGTGATTCATCGCTCGTAAAATCCGCCATTATACCCGAATGGGTTGGGGTTAAATCTCACGGCGGGCCGCCTTACCCAGGCGTCCCCTACGCACAAGGCCATGGGCCGTGT